>Ga0255347_1001061_pt1 | contig 46979 bp, 38 predicted proteins | sample wastewater_treat_2_FD_192479 | JGI IMG/M metagenome (GOLD analysis project Ga0255347, IMG submission 192479) | Wastewater microbial communities from Lulu Island WWTP, Vancouver, Canada - plant24 | ecosystem: Engineered > WWTP > Wastewater > Unclassified | place: Canada: Vancouver, British...
TCTCCCTCGGTCACGCGTTCGTAAGACACTTTTGTCTCCTTCCTGTTTACCGCATGAAGGAAGTGTACTTCAACGCGTGGCCGCTTTCAAAACTTTAGGTGTTGCGCTGGCCGGTCGCGCGCGCGAAACAAATCACAAACAACCCTTGCCCGATAACACAGTTTTTGCGATACTGAATATTACTCTTTGTTCAGAAACGCCATGGGAATGGTGTCTGGCGGGAGCGTTTAACATGGTCGGCCAGTAAAGACCCTAAAGAAGAAGGACGGAAATTTTTGTCATGAGTTTAACATCCACGTCAAAAGTCCGGAATTTTGTGATTCTCGGACACAGCGGAAGCGGAAAGACCACCATTGTCGATGCTGTAGCCTTCAAGCTGGGGCTGAACGACCGCATGGGGCTGGTCGCAAACGGGTCCAGCGTTTCCGACACCTCCGATGAAGAGAAGAACCGTAAAATAACCGTTTTCGCCAGCAGCTTCACTGCCAGCCATAAGCTTGGTGACGATGAGTACAGGATGGTGTTCACCGACACCCCGGGGTTTATGGATTTCTACGGGCAAATGCTCGGCGCCGCCGAGGCCGCCGACTTCGCCTTGATCACTGTCGACGCCGCGTCGGGCGTGCAGGTGGGCACTCGCCGCGCATGGAGTTTGTGCAAGGAAGCCGGGCTTTCAATTGTAGCCTTTGCAATCACCGGCCTCGATAAAGAGAACGCCAGTTTCGAGAAGACCGTAACAGCTATCCGCGATGCTTTCGGAGTGAACTGTGTGCCGGTCACCGCGCCATTGGGCAATGACACTGTCGCCAATATTCTCGACATGGAATCACTGCCTGACAACCTCGAGGAAGTGCGCAACAGTCTGGCTGAAGCCGCGGCAGAGACCGACGAGACCCTGATGGAGAAATATTTTGCTGACGGTACTCTGTCGGCAGAGGATATACGCCGCGGCCTGAACGCTGGCATCGCATCCGGATCAGTCCACCCCATCTACTCCACCATGCCGCTTAAGGGCGTCGGAATCAGCGAGATGCTGGACAGTTTCTGCCGTTTGCTGCCAGGCTCCGGAGTGCGTGTTTTCAAGGACGCGAAAGGTGAAAAAATCGCCTGTGACGAGAACGGCCCGCTCGTTGCCCGCGTGTGGCGCACGATGACCGACACTTTCATCGGCCAGTTAAGCTACGTCCGCATCATTTCTGGCACAATGACCACGGGGATGACCGTGCAGAACAATTCAAACGATGGCAAAGAGACTGTTTCCTCCATGTTGTATGTCATCGGTAAAAAGCAGACGCCGGTGGCTAAGGCTGTTCCCGGCGACATTGTGGCACTGCCTAAATTAAAGAACACAAAGACCGGGCACACGCTGGCCGCGGTCGGCAACAGTACGCTGTTGCCGGAAATGGCATTCCCGCCGCCGGTTATGTTCATGGCCATCGCGGCCAAGACCCAGGCCGATGAGGATAAAATGAGCACCGGTATCAATCGCCTACTCGATTCAGACCCCACACTGCAATACGAGAAACAGGTTGAAACGAAACAGGTCATCCTGAAAGGCCTCGGTGACGTGCATATCGACGTGGCGGTCAGTTTGATGCGTTCGCAATCAAACGTGAACGTTGACCTCTCGACCCCCAAAGTCCCCTATCGCGAAACTGTCACCGCTTTGGGCGAAGGTCATTACCGCCATAAGAAGCAGTCGGGCGGTCGCGGGCAGTTCGGCGAAGTCTACCTGCGCGTGGAGCCCTTGCCCGACGGCGAGGAAGAGTGGTTCCTGAACGAGATCGTCGGCGGCGCGATTCCCGGCAACTTCATCCCGGCTGTGCAGAAGGGCGTGACCGAGGGCATGCTGGCCGGTTCTGTGGCGGGTTATCCGGTGCAGAACATCAAGGTGCATGTCTACGACGGCTCGTATCATGACGTGGACTCGTCTGAAATCGCGTTCAAGATCGCAGGCTCGCGTGCCTTGCGCGAAGGCATGGCCAAAGCCAAGCCAGTGCTGCTGGAGCCGATCATGAGCCTCAAAATCACCATCCCGGAAGCCTTCATGGGCGCGATCAGCGGAGACATGCCGAACAAGCGCGGGCGTGTGCTGGGTATGGAAGCGGACGAAGGCGTGCAGATCATCTCTGCCGAGGCGCCGCTGGCTGAGCTTTTCAGGTATGCGGCGGAATTGCGCTCGATCACCGGCGGCCAGGGCTCCTTCACCATGGAGTTCGCCCGCTACGATGTCGTGCCATCCAACGTAGCCCAGAAGATTATTGCTGAAGCCGCCAAGAACCGCCAAGAAGAGGCGGAAGATTGATCCGTAAAAGCGAACGGCGGTGAACCCGTGCTGGGCCACCGCCGATAATCATACAACCGGTCTCTCCCCGATTACCGCTGTTGCTCTTCCCCTATAATAGTGATCAAGCGGTTAAGCAGGGTGTTCACGTCATTCTGCATCTTCAGCCCGCTTTGGCACATATTGATCATCTCGGCGAAACGATGCATGGTGGCCGTGCGCGCGCGTTCCAGCTCGGTGCGGCGCAACTTGACGCTGTTAAGCGCCTCCTCAAGCTCGGCAACATTCTGCTCGCTTTTCTGCAACATGCGCCGCGTCTGAAAAAGCTGACTCAGCAACTCGCCGGTCGACAAGTCAAGATCATCGATCTTCATCCCGTCGGGAATCGGTACCTGAACCGGACTGCCGCACTCCACGCAGGTTATCTGCAACCCCGCGCCGCGATAATCGATGGCCAAGTTGTGATTGCAATGCGGGCAATCAAACACGATGTCGGTAGCCCGGATTTCATCGCCTTCGGACTCTGGAACATTTTGATCGGCAGGTGTGTCTGTCATACGAAACTCCTGTTTTTTTTAATTTTGTCCGTCCTACGCTTCCGTCACCGTGTCATGCACCCCACTTAGCCTGCTTTGACGACCTTTTCTTGCTTGATGCAAGCCGTGCAGATTCGCATGCGCTTGACGCCACCAGCCTCGCCCTTTACGCGAACCCTCTTCAGGTTGGGCAGAAAGCGCCGTTTTGTTACGCCTGTTATGTGGAGGCCGATGCCACCTTTATATTTGGCAAGGCCGTGCCTGATAATCCTGTTGCCAGTCCTCGGCCCCTTGCCGCAAATTTCACAAACTCTGGACATACCTATTACTCCTTAAGTGGCTATATAGTAACAATTACCTCGGTTGCGCACAAGCGGGAAAAAAGGCATTCGCATTTATATATGTTAACGCCAAGTTTTTACCCTAGCCATCACAATCACTCAGCGGTTACAATAATTGTCATTCGATGGTTCCAAATTACTCTTGCTCAACATGACAAAAACGAACAACATCCCCCGCAGAGTTTGGCTGGAGGTGAGCTTGCAACGGCTGGTCGAGAACTACCACAAGATTACGCAGGCAGTCGCTCCGGCTCAAGTTCTCGCCGTACTCAAAGCCAACGCCTACGGCCTAGGCGTCCTGCCCATTGCCCGCGCCCTGTCGGAAGCAGGCGCCGCCGCCTTCGGCGTGGCCGAACCTTTTGAGGCGCTCCAGCTTCTGCCCCTCGGCAAGCCGGTCCAGATCCTCAGCAGCGTGTTGCCGGAAGAGATAGCCCCCATGGTCGAGGCCGGAGTAACCCTGCCGATCACCGACCTTGCGACCGCGCGCCTGATCAGCGAGGCGTCTGTCCGTTGCGGCAAACCCGCTGTTGTCCACATCAAAATCGACACCGGCATGGGCCGTCTCGGCATGTTGCCCGCCGAAGCGCCCGCCGCCATACGCGAGGCCTGCAGACTGCCGGGCCTCGTCTGCCGGGGCATCTTCTCGCACTTCCCTTTCGCCTATGAAACCGGTTCCGACTTGACCAACCGCCAGATGGACATTTTTTGCGGCATCCTTGATGAGCTGGGCCGTGACCGTATAACTTTCGAAAAAATCCACATCGCCAACAGTGACGCTATCAATAACTTCCCGCGTGCCTGCCGCACCCCCTTCAACGTAGTACGCACCGGCATCAACCTGCACGGCTCCTTCGACACCGTCGGACGACGCGCCCTCAAGGTCAACCCGGTGCTGACCCTGAAAACGCGCCTGACCGCTGTCCGCTCGCTGCCCGCAGGCACCGGCATAGGCTACGGCCACACCTGCCGCCTGGCCACAAAGACCCGCGTCGGCACGGTTTCAGCCGGTTATGCCGACGGCCTGCCGCTGGCGCTCTCCAACCGCGGTTACCTGCTGATACGCGACATCCCGTGCCCGGTGCTGGGCCGCATCTCGATGGATTACACCACCGTCTCGCTCGAAGGCGTGCCGGACGCGGTCGTCGGCGACGAGGTCATCTGCCTCGGCGGCGAAGGCATGCACGCCCTGACAGTGGAAGACTGGGCCACCCTGAAAAACACCCATCCCTATGAGATTATCTGCTCTTTCGGCAACCGTGTCGAACGCCGCTATGTCTGATGCTTGGGAAGAGGTGCGGGCGTGCCGCGCTATGCGCGGAGTCAGGAGCTGGGGACGGCTCGGCGGGCCGTCCATGGTGAGTGGTAAGTGGTAAGCGGCAAGTGGTCTGGAGGCGGGCGTCCTCGCCCGCTGGGAGGGGCAAGCGTCTGCTCGTCCGGGCAAGCAGACGCTTGCCCCTCCCGCCTAGGGCTTCGCTATCGGGATCTATAGAGAGCGAAGAGTGGAAGAGCGCTCAATGTTCAAGTTACAGGCAAGCCAGCCGCCCGTGGTTCCGGGCGAAAACGGATGGGTAACTGGAACGCTCAGGTTATCGGTAGGGACGGCTCGCCGAGCCGTCCGCGGCGGTTTCGGCGAAACCGCCCTACCGGCTTTAACACGGCTTTGACGCAACAAAATGTTCAAGTTACAGGCAAGAAATCGGGGCTGAAAGATTCGCCAAAATGGTTGTACAAAGAAACCCCGGCTAAAAATAGATTTTAAAACCCGACTTTTTTTATTGCCTCATTTTCGTAATCGGGTATCATAAAAACATAATGTGTGCGTTTTCTCGGTTTATTTTTTAGGAAGGTTGGGTGCATAAGTGAGTAAAAAACTACGGGTTGGAATGGTCGGCGGCGGCGCTGACTCTTTTATGGGCGGTATACATCGGGAGGCGATCAAGGCCTGCGGTAACATGGAACTGGTCTGTGGCTCTTTCGGCTCAACACGCCAAAACTCATTCACGACCGGCAAGGTTCTTGAACTGCCCACGCGAAAAGTTTACGGCACATACCGTGACATGTTCCGCCGCGAGTCCACCCTGCCCGAAGGCGAGCGCATGGACTTCGTGACAATTCTGGCGCCCAACGCCATGCATTACCCTGTCACGATGTCTTCGATCGATGCGGGGTTCCCGATTTTCTGCGAAAAGCCCTACACGTGCAATATGGACGAAGCCTTGAACCTGACACGCAAACTGCGCGAAAGGGGGCTTGATTATGGCATAGCCATGGTCTACAAAAACTATCCGGCGCTGAAAAAATTCCACGAGCTGATCGAGGAAGGCAAAACCGTCGGCAACATACGTAAGATGTTGGTGTCTTTCCAACTCGGCTGGATGGCGCAAAGGCTCGAAACCGCTGGCAACAAACAGGCCGGCTGGCGGGCCGATCCCCGCCGCAGCGGACAAGCCGGATGCCTGGCCGATCTCGGCATACACTGCTTCTACCTCGCCGAGTGGCTCTCGGGACTGACGGTCACCGAGCTTTGCGCCGACATGCGGCCGACGGTCGCCGGGCGCATCCTTGACGACGACTGCAGTATCCTCGTCCGCTTCAACAACGGCGCGCGCGGAGTCTTCCTAACCAGCCAAGTGGCCACCGGGCGCACGGAGGGCATCTCCATTGAAATCTTTGGCGACAAAGCCGCGCTGCGCTGGTCCCAGAGCAGCCCGGATCAGTTGATCACGCGCGGCGTAGACGGCAATGAGGATATTTTTGTATGCGGCATACCCGAAGGCAGTGACGGCAGGACCACGACAGAGCCGTATGGACGTAACAAGGCCTACCTTGCGGCTCTCACCGAAGCATACGCCGCATTCGCTAAGATTTTGACCGACCGTAAAGCCGCGACCCGCGCAAAAATCGCAGAAAACAGCTTTATGACAATCGACGAGGGCCTGCGGGCAGTCGCTTTTGTCGACGCCGTCATGCAAAACACCGCAGTCCCGGAAGAGGACCAGCCGCCGCCGCCAAAATGGATGCCGCTGATTATCCCGCCCGTCCCGGAACTATAGATAGAGCGCCGCACACGCGCGCTCACCATGTACAGAGTCCGGATGCTTCTTGCAAGCGGTAGCGCAAGACGCGCCAGCGTGAGTCATCGCGATATTTGTCGTAGCCGGTAGTGTAGACGCGCCGGGTGTTGTTCCAGACCGCATCAGCATAGTCTCCTGCGGCCTGCAACACAGGCGTGTCGGCCCTGCCGGAAATGCGCACGTTGGTTTCTAGATTGTAGTCGCGTAAATTACGGCGCGTGAAGTTGGCCGAACCCAGCAACAGATCGGCAACCCCGTCTCTTTTTGACACCAGCAGCAACTTGGAGTGCATCTGTTCGCCGCTGGTCACAGCCCAGCGCACCGTCACGCCTGCCGCCACCAGCTCGCGCGCCACCTGCCGGTTAGGCATGCCGCTTTTCTGCCGGCCGAAAGCGTCTTTGTTCGGATCAAGCATCACACGCATCAATACACCGCGCCGCGCCGCTGCCTTGAGCGCGTACAAAATATCGCGGTCGGCCAAGTAAAACATGACCAGATCCAGCCTGTCCCCAGATTTTGTACCGCTGATCATGGCCTCGGCCGCTTCGGCTATCGCAGCTTCCGTCACCACCTGCATCTGCAGGCCGTTGTCGCCAGCCGCGCCGCCAACATGCGCGGCAGCATCCACGAACTCACTGCACAGCGGAGCACCGCTGTAACCGCTCAAATCCAACACCGCCTGCTCGGTCTCCAGCACCGCCTGCGCCGCTAAACCCTCGAACACGACACCGACATTCGAGTGGGCACTGCTACCGTCATGCGGGTTGGCGGAGGTCACCAACGCGCGCAACCTGCCATCCGCATCCGCCACCACCACCTTGCGGTGATTGGCCTTGAAGTTCAACAGCGAAAGCCAACTGCGCAGCGTCACCCGACCCGGCCCGAACGGACTGGGCAGATATCCGCCGACACGGTTGCCCAACGGCCTGACCGCCAACCGCCAGAACCCCGACCACACGGGATTGCTGTCGCGCAAGGGTTCCAGGCGGGTCACGACAACATCAACCCCGGCTTCCTCCAGCCGCCGCAGATACGGACTCTCCATTCCGCCATAGACAGTATTCACCGGGTCTGTGATCAGCACCGCGCGCAAATCAGGCACCGCACGTTTACGTTCGATCAGTTTCTCAGTAAGCTCCGAACTCAGGCAGCGGTACGGCGGCGGCCCAGTGCCGGTAAAATCGTTAAACAGGAACATGTCTACGAGCACCAGCCTTTCGGCCTGTGCGATCATGCCGAAAACCTCGTTAAAAATCTCCTGCTCTTGAACCTGCTTCCCAGAACTGTCCAAGCCGGTGCGGTCGCTCATGAACCGGATTTCTGTTGCCGGCAACCACCCGCTGCCATACGACAACCCTTCCGGCAAAGGTTTGACCGCATGGTAACAACCTGCGGTTAAAAATAAAAACGCCAGCAACACAACAGGCACGGTTGCGGCACGCGCTACGGTATCCCTGAAGCAGCCAGTGCTTATATCGAGACTCATTTTCATTTCGGCGTTAGTTCTTCCGCGTCGTGTGCGTCCGCCAGATTTCGCGCCCTGCCTTTAGGGTCGCCTGTCCTCCCCCGGTCTGACGGCTTTGCTGGCGGAAGCGGCTCATGGTCATGCCGGTCTCCCGCTTGAACACGCGCTTGGCGTGCAATTCAGACTGGTAACCGCACTGCCAACTGATCTGGCCGATGGGCAAGGCAGTTTCGGAAAGAAAGGTTTTCAGGCGCGCCAGCCGGACGCTTTGGATTTCCGTTAGAATCGAATGCCTCACGTGCTTGCGGAACAAAAGTTCTGCCATACGGCGCGAGACACCCATTTGGCGTGCGACATCCGGTATGCTGATAGCGGCGCAAGCGTTCAGGCGTATAAACTCCAACCCCAGTAGACAGCGCCGGTCGACCGCATGCGCAAACCGGCTGGATTCCCGCTCCACGATCCGCTTCACGCCGTATAAACGTTTCTGGGGTGTGCGCAAGGTCCGCCGCATCAATTGTTCGAGCAGAGCCGCAGCCTCATATCCGCCGGCATCAAAATCAGGCTGTATGCTGGAAAGCGTGGGCGACGTGTTTTCGCAGACGAACTCGTCGTTATCAATGCCGAGCAGAGCGACTTCGCCGGGAACGTGGATGCCGGCCAATTGACAGGTCTCCAGCACTTGGCGCGCCCGCGCGTCGTCGGCTGCCAAGACAGCCACCGGTTTGGGAAGGCCGCGCAGCCATTTCAAGAGCCGTTGCTGATCAAGCATCCAATCCTTGCGTTCGCGCGCGGTAAGATTCCCATAAACAGCACAGTCGAAATCAGACTGTGCCAAACAATTCCGGAATCCGTGCTCCCGACCGACCGACCAATCCCACTCATAGGAGCTGGCCACATAGGCGAATTCACGAAAGCCCCGTTTGATGAAGGCCGCTGCGCCCGCCGCCCCGACCGCTTCGCTATCATTAATGACATACGAGGCTTTGGGCAGTTGCTTTTCGTATAAGGCCGGAGAATCCATTACCACAACCGGCACCGAAACCCGCTGCACAAGAGCGGCCGCATCAGGCATGCGGGCGATGATCACGCCACTCACGCCCCACGCCTTAAGGCTGACAAGCTGCTGCTCCCCAACGCAATTGTCAACTAAGTGAATATTCCACGGCGTATGCAAACGCATATAGCGGAGTATCCCCTCGAACTTGTCGCGTCCTGACTTCTCGCCGGTGGCGAGAAACAGCGCCACGTTGGGAACTTTTTTAAAACCCCCTTTCATAACCTAATTAAAATACCTTTTTTTGTTTTCCGACTCAACCTTTATTGCGCAAAACGCAAGCTTTTTTGTGCGCACGATGTCAGGACACATTTCTCTAAATATGATACTTTAATTATCAAACGGAAAGGTTGTTTACACCGATCCAGTAACTGCGGAAAGAGGAGATTACAATGCCAGCTTTATCAAGAAGGTCTTTTTTTGTCGGCGCTGGGGCACTGGCGGCTGCCCCTACCACCATCTTCGGACAAGCCAGCCGCGTGTTCAAGTTCGCCGTGGTCGGTTGCGGCGGACGCGGCAGCGGTGCCGCACGTGATTTCACGAAGGCGGCTGAACGTCTGGGACACAAAGCTGTTCTGGTGGCAGCCTCCGACTTTTTCCAAGAAAAGGCTGCCGCTGTCTGCCAAAAGCATGGATGCGATGTTAAATACGCCTTCGGCGGCGCGAACGGCTATAAGCAAGTCATGGATACCGATGCCGAGGTCGTGCTGTTGGCAGCGCCCCCTATTTTTCGGGCGCGGCACGCTGAGGCTTGCGTCAAAGCCGGCAAGCATATCTTTGCCGAGAAACCCATAGCCACCGACCCCGCAGGCATCCGGCATTTTCTGAGTGTCGTCGAGGCTGCCAAGGCTGCCAAGTTGTCAGTCCTGTCGGGTACATGCCACCGCCACAACAACAAGGCGTTGCGCATGATCGGGCCGGTGCGCGACGGCGTGATCGGCCAGATCACCGGAGGCATGGTCTACCGCTGCCAAGGCGCACCCAGTTCGAGCCGCGTCTTCCGACTCAAGCCGGGTGATGACTTCGCGGAACACCTGGCCCGCAACTGGTATAATTTCCGCGAGATGTCGGCGGACCACTTCACCGAACAGGCGATTCACGAGATCGACTTGGCCAACTGGTTCATCGGACGGTTGCCGAAACAGGCCATGGGGATCGGGGCGCGCCATCAGCGGGCAACCGGCAACACCTTCGATTGCTTCGGGGTCGACTACGATTACGGTGACGGCGTCCACGTACACGCCGTAGCGCGCCAGATCAATGGCTGTTTTGATCGCTGCGGCACCCTGCTGAGCGGCACGAAGGGCCATACCGCAGCACTCGGCAACAAAATCCAGACACTGGACGGAAACTCCATCCCTTTCCCTTTCGACGACGGCGCGATCGCGGGCCGGGACGAAAATATGATGATGATGGAACACGTCGACTTCTTGACCGGACTCCTGAGCGGCGACCTGCTGCAAGAGGGCGAACTAGCGGCAATGGCCACGGCAACCGCACTGTGCGGCACGCTGGCGGCCTACACCGGCCAGATGGTGCGGATGGCCGACCTGATCACAAACAAAGAGTCGCCTTTTTACTCAATGAACTACGCTTTGCGCGCGGAACATTTTGAGGGCGGCGACCTCCCCGAGGCGAGCCAAGTGGCCAAGCCCGGTAAACCCGAGATTCCCATCAACTGAACCAAACAACGGCAAAAACAGGTACAGACTATGAAAGTTTCCAGACGGAATTTTTTGGGTATGCTTGCGGCGAGCGGACTTGTCGAGGGTATTCCGGCGGTCGGACACGCCGCTGATGTGCGGGAAAAACCTTTCACAACAGTCTTGGACAAAGCGTTGATTGCGATGATCGCTGACGATGAGACTTGCGAGCGGATCGCCAAAGCAGGCTTTTCTGGCGTAGAGCTGCGGAAAAAAGGCGTAACCGTAGAGCAAGCTCTTGAAGGACGGCGCACCGCCGAGAAACACGGCATCCGCATTCATTCGCTCATGGGCGGCGGCGCGGATTTCAACAACCCCGATCCAGACGCCAGACGCCAGTCGATCGAAACCATGAAGCAAAGGTTGCAGGTGGCCGCAGCTTATGGCGCGAGCACAATGTTGCTGGTGCCGTGCCGCTTAGACGGTATGACTATGCCGAAGCCCTCGCAGTTCAAAATCGATTTCGATCCCCAGACGTTGCGCGTCACAACAGTGGCTGAAGGTGACAACAAACCTTTTGCCGCCTACATCGAGGCGCAAAACAAAACCACTGAATTGACGCGTGAAGCGGTAAAACAGATCATCCCGACAGCCGCCCGCGAAGGTGTGATCATCGCGATTGAAAACGTCTGGAACAACCTCTGGATCACACCCGACTTTGCAGCGGCTTTCGTCCGTTCGTTCGACTCTCCTTGGGTCAAAGCGTACTTTGACTTAGGCAACCATGTGCGCTACACGCCGACCGAGCAGTGGCTGCGGACATTGGGTAGCAGCATTGTCAAATTGCACATCAAAGATTTCAAGATCGACCGGACCAAAAAAAATGACGGAACCTTTGTGCCCCTCGGGAAAGGCAGCATCGATTGGAAATCAGTGCGCCGCGTCATCGACGAAGTCGGTTATAACGGATGGGTGACAATCGAAGAGAACGGTTACACGGATGCCGAATACAGCGGCATCATGGACCGGTTCTTCGCAGGACAGGATCTCTTGACAGGCGGCAACGCATGATCAAAGTAGGAATTATAGGCTTCGGCTTCATGGGGCGCATGCATTACCGTTGCTGGAAGTCGATGCGAAACGCGCACGTCGTGGCGTTGTGCGACGAGAACCGGCAAGCCTGGCACGGGCCAGGCGGCGGCAATATAGCCGGGGCGGAAGGTGAAGTCGATCTTAGCGACCTCACCGTTTATGCCGATCCGGACGAGATGCTCGCCCGCGAAAAGCTTGATGCGGTCTCAATCACCCTGCCGACACACCTGCATGCGGCGCTGACCCTCAAGGCACTGGAACGGGGCGTTCATGTGCTATGCGAGAAACCGATGGCATTGTCGCCCGCCGATGGGCAGCGGATGATCGAAGCCGCCCAAAAAAACGGCAAGATACTGCAGATCGGACATTGCATCCGTTTCTGGCCGGAATATTCCAAGGCCAAAGAGATTGTCGATAGCGGCGCATACGGGCGCGTGGTCACAGCCTCCTTCCAACGCTACTCCGCTACAGCATATTCGAAAAAGGATAGCTGGTTCGCTGATGAGAACAAAAGCGGCGGCATGGTGTTCGACCTGCATATCCACGACACGGATTTCGTGCAGTATCTTTTCGGTATGCCCGCGGCAGTGTGCAGCCACGCAGCCATCACACCGGACGGCGGCATCTCCCATATATTCACACGCTACAATTATCCCGGGGGGCCGCTCGTGACCGCTGAAGGCGGCTGGGCGATGACACCGTCATACGGTTTCGCGATGAAGTTCCTGATCGTCATGGAGAAGGCCGTGCTGTCCTTCAGCAGCGCATCTTCCCCGACACTCAAGCTGCATCCCGCCGCAGGCGAGGTCAGCGCTCCCCAGCTTGAGGCAGGAGACGGTTATTCCCGGCAGATTGAGTATTTTGTGAAAACCGTGCGCGGCGAACCTGTGCCGGTTATTACCACCCCAGAACAGGCGCTGGACTCGCTGCGCATCGCTGCAGCCGAATGTGAGTCTGCGCGGAAAGGAAGTTGCGTCAATGTCGAATGAAAATGTAAAATTCCCGTCATGCGGCAAATGGCCGCTGTCTGTCTGCAGTTGGTCCTTGCGCACCGACGTGCAGGGTGTGGCAGACGCCATGGAACAGATCGGCATCGGACAGGTGAACTTGGCGCTTAAGCCTGCTTTCCTTGACAACGGCGATGCGTATCTCGCGGCTGTGAGGCAGCAACAGTGGACCATCAGTGCCACGACCATCGGTTTTTTCCAAGAGGATTATTCCTCGCTGGAGAGTATCCGGGCTACTGGCGGCATCGTGCCGGACGCGGAATGGGAACGTAACCGGGAAATGGTGTTGCGTTCGCTGGCAATCACCGAAGACCTCGGCCTCCGGTTCCTGACCATGCACGCCGGGTTTATCGAAGAGGATGATCAAGCCAAAGCGCGACGCATCCGCGACCGGCTGGCGGAACTCGCCGATGCCGCCGGTGAGCGCGGGTGCATGCTCCTGATGGAGACCGGTCAAGAGACCGCCGCCAGCCTGCGCGACCTGCTTGAGGATCTGAACCATCCTGCGCTGGGCGTCAACTTCGATCCGGCCAACATGATCCTTTACGGCAAGGGGAATCCGGTCGAAGCCGTCCATCTGCTGAGCCGCTGGATCAGACACGTTCATGTCAAAGACGCGGTCGCCACCCAAACGCCCGGCATGTGGGGCACTGAAGTGCCGTGGGGGCAAGGGCAGGTCGGCAGTACAGACTTTTTAATGGCCTTGGAGAATATCGGTTACCAAGGAGCATTGGCCATCGAGCGCGAGACTGGCAATGACAGGCTCGGCGATATCCGTATGGCCGCTACGGCTCTCAAGGCTTGGCGCCAATAGAAAGGTTAAGCGAAAATGGATTGGATACCGGTTAAAGACGGTGATGAGATGGTTCGGCAGGCTGTGCGACGCATGCACGATGTTATTTCTGGGGAGCTTTCCCGGAAGGGCCAAGCTGTGATAGGACTCGCCACCGGCAACACGATGCTCAAGGTTTATTCTGAGCTAGCGAACGCGCTGAACGCGACACAGCTCGACTTGTCCGGACTGCTCACCTTCAATCTTGACGAGTACGTGGACAATGCGGGCGGGAGTGTCCCGGCGGATCATCCGCTCAGCTACCGCGCGTACATGATTGAAAACTTTTTCTCCAAAATTGATCCGCGCCGCGGCCTCAGGCTGGAAAACATGTGCTTCCCGGATCCCGTCAACCCCGCAGCCTATGATGCGCGGATCAAGGAGCTTGGCGGCTTGGATTTCCAGTTGCTGGGGATCGGCTTCAACGGGCACATCGCTTTCAACGAGCCTATCAACGTATCCGAAATTTCAGCGGAAGCCTTCGCGGCCTTGCCAACGCGAGTGATCCAGTTGGCGGACATGACGATTCGCACCAATGCGGCATTGACCGCCAACGGCGACTTGACGCTCGTGCCGCACCAAGCCGTCACCATGGGCATGCAGACGATTCTGGAGGCAAAGGAAATCATGCTGCTGGCCTGCTTCAAGGAGCAGGCAGTGCCGCTTGCCAAAATCAAAACAGGCGCTATCACACCAGAACTCCCCGCGTCGTTCCTGCTGGCTCATCCGCGCGCCCAGATCATCTACACGACCGATGTCATCACACTGGCAGAAGAGAATTAAAGTGCAGTCTAAATTGCTTATAGGTTACGACGTAGAACGTCTCCCCGGCAGAGTGCCGGGTGAGAAATGGGTCGGCAGAAAAGTGCCGGAGGATACAACGCCCCGTTTCCTCGAGCGTATCGCCGAAGTCCACAAAGATGTGGGCGTGCCAGCCACCATCTTCATGCTCGGGTGCAACATCGAGGCCAACCTTGGAGGTCTGGAAAAATGTCTCGCTTCCGGCCTGTTCGAGATTGCCCAGCATACGCAAGACCACTATCCGCTAAAGACGGTTTTAGAAGAAACCGGCAGCCGGGTCTATCTCCGGGGGCTGGATTTTAACCGCATCGAGGAACAGATCGCCAAACCTGTGGAACTGCTGAAAAAACATCTCGGCGTCACATGCAAGGGCATCACCGCCCCGTACACCTATTACCGCGGTCTTGGCGATAGGCCGGACATCCTCGAGATTGTCGCACGCCACGGCTTGGTTTACACACGCTCGTACGGACGTAACAGCTTGGATTACTTTCCGCTTGATTGGAGTGTGCAGCCTTTCTTCTACGACCGGCAAGGTTTCCCGGAGATTCTGGAGATTCCCGTGCAAGGCTGGATCGACGCGCAGTGGCGGCATGATAACGGCTGGGACAAGCAGGCAGAGTACCTCACGTATCTTAAAGAGGTGGTGGACACTCACGCCGAACGCGGCATCGTCTGGGCGCATCTGCAGCACGATTGGACCAGCCTGCTCTGCGACTCCGACCTTGACTGGACACGGAAGTTCCTCGAATACGCCGCCAATAAATTCGACACGCAAACCTATTACGATTATTACAAAACCAAAATAACCGAAATAGCAAAGGAGACGGCATGAGCTGGAACCTCTACTTCCTACTGAGCGGAATGATGTTTCTGGAGTTTCTCATTTGGGGCGCTTGGAGTCCGGTGCTGGCCTCGCGCCTGCTCGGAACCCTGAAAATGAGCGGCAAACAACTGGGATGGATCTACGGCGTAATGCCGCTGGCCTGCATCATTGTGCCTCTGGCGGCCGGACAGATCGTCGACAAATGGTGCCCTACGCAATGGTATCTCGGTGCCGCACATCTGGCTGGCGCCGTTTTTCTGTTTATCGCCGCCCGCGCCAAACGCTTCTGGCCGATGTTTATAGCGATGGGGCTGTACGCGATCTGCTTTGCGCCGACGCTCGCGCTGGTGAACTCGCTGGCGTTCACGCACATCCCGAATCCCGAGGTACAATACTTCCGTGTCCGCGTCTGGGGCGCCATCTCATGGGTCGTAGCCGGACTGCTGCTGACAGCCTGGCGTCGCTCCGGCAAGTGGCAGGTCGTCAACTCCGACTGCCTGATCATGGCCGGTGTATTCTCCCTGATCATGGGCGTTTATTGTTTCTTCCTGCCGCACACCCCGCCCGCGCACAAGGACGGTGCGCTCTTCCCGTTCATGCAAGCGATGTCCATGCTCAAGGACACCAACTTCTTGATCTTCCTGATCATCTCGTTTGTCGTCACCACGCAGCTCCAGTTTTATTTTCTGGGCACATCCCGGTTTCTGGAAGACATCGGCACGCCGCATGCCTCTATCCCCGGCCTGATGAGCATCGCCCAAGCCGCTCAGGTTGTGGCCATGGCGATTATCTTGCCGCTGGTTTTCCGGAAGATGGGCTATCAGTGGACTTTGGCAATCGCGACACTCATGTGGATCGTGATGTTCGTGACGTACGCCCGGATGAAGCCGCGTTCTGCGATCATAGCTTCCATGGCCCTGCACGGCTTGGCTTACGCGTTCTTCTTTGATGCCGGGTTCCTATACATGGACCGTGTGGCACCCCCGGAAATCCGCGGTTCCGCGCAAGCGCTCTACACGACCGTCACGCAGGGGCTTGGCCTCTTCGCCGGCACACGGATCACGGGTGCGGTGATGGATCGTTGCCGCACGGAACAAGGCTTCCTCTGGCGGAAGATATTCCTGTTCCCTTGTGTCCTTTTGACGATCTGCATGTTTGCCTTCTTGCTTATGTTCAAGGGCTGACCGCTTTTTCGGCCAAACGGTACTGCCGCCTGAAAAAAGCTGTCCAGTCGCGCAGCAGTTCCAGCCGCGGCACAGCAGCGTAAATCTCCACCGCGCTGCTCCAGTCCAACTGGCGCGGCTGATCCGGCATTGCCTCCAGCAGCCGCATTGCCGCAGGGTTCGCTTCAGGGCCGCCAGCCGCCAGAATGGCCTGCCAAGCCCTCCGCAACTCATCGCCGGAATCCATGCACATGGCTCGGATCAAATCGCGCTGCACACTGAAATGACGGCCGGTCCAACGCGCCTCATACACGAATGACTCGCCCAACCGGTAAGCGTCAGACCAAGCCTCCCACAGGGGGTCGGCTAAATGTGCGCGGTGCCGCTCGAAACTAGCCTGCAACACCGGATCGTCCGAAGGATAAAAATCACGCCGTATCGGCAGCCGCCGCAGATTGAAACGCCGAGGCCCGCCGGGTTCGCCGACGCGGTAATTCCAGAGGCGCTGGCCTGCCTCACCCAGTGTGAACTCGATGAAACGCACAGCCAGCTCCCGATGCGGCGCACCGCGTAGCAAGCTGATCGGATCCGAGTTGACCCCGGAACCGCCCACCGGCGTAATGTAGCGCATGACTGGCTCGCACCCCGGCGGGGTGGACATCTCCGACTGCAGCCTGCCGAAAAAATCGATGGCGATACCAGCCGCCGCCGCGCCCGTGCTGACATCCACCGGCACCTTGCCCGAAGCGTCCGAGAAATACCGCGCGTTGGCGCCGATACGCCGTATCAGGTTGATGCCATTCAGCCAGCCGCGCTCCACCGCCGCTTGATAGGTGTCCGGCACACTACCCGCCGAGTCTCCGCCTGCCTTTATCAGGCGCTCGAACTCGCGGATCTGAGCGCGTGTGAAACCGGCAGCGGACACAGTCTTGGCGCACTGCTCATGTATCACCATCTCATACGCCTTAGCCACGCTCGCACTTTTGGACGGGTCAGCCAGTCCCAACGTTCCGAAATAACGCGGATCCGCCAGATCACACCAGGCCTCCGGGTGCTTGTTTATTCCGAGATCAGCAAGCCGCTCCACATTATAGCAGATGCCGAAAGCGCTCAATACGCAACCATAATAGGCCTCGTCGTACCAGACCTCGCCATTCAGCTCACGCGGTATCAGCACACGTCCTTGCTCATCCTCGAAAATACCGGGCGGCGGTCCAGCCTCACCCCATGCCGGCACCGTGAGGCCCTGATTCTGCGCCCTGGCGTGATCATACATGCCGCCGCCGAACAACAAATCAATGCGGCTGGTAATCTCATCAGGGTTGTCCGAAGCTCTGAATCGCTCCCAGAGCGCCCCGCGATCCTCCGCTTCAGGCTTTTTGGCGGCCAGCACCGCCGTCGCGCCGTCAGCAGGCCACGACAGCCCCAGCCCGATGAAATGGCGGCGCGCGGAAGAGACGTACTCCGCGGCCAGATACCGCATGATCTCGGTCGTGCCGCCGATTATGCGCCAGTCGATGCGCACCGGCGCGCCGTATCGCTCACGGTGCCAGTCCGAGAACCCTTCGGCGAACTCCCGCCGGAAAGCCTCGTTATGCGCGGTCACCACGATCAGCTCGGGGTCTCCCTCTTCCCAATCTCCGGCCTCAGGAGTCTGACGAAAAATGAAAGGCAGTACCACGACTGCTACAGCCGCTAAAATCACACAGAAGTTTTTCACGCGCCACCTTCACCACTATGGCATACAAGTTCAGCCTTGCGCCAATAAGCCAAAAACTCGACATTACCCTCCGGCCCCCGCAATGGAGATTCCACACAACCAAGCCACTCCAACTTTAAAGTGCCGGTGCCGAAATCCTTGATATCGTCCGCCACTGCCGCACGCACCGCCGGGTCACGCACGACACCGCCCGGCACATTCGCGCGGCCGGCCTCAAACTGCGGCTTGATCAGCGAGACGATCTCGCCGCCCGGCGGCAGCACGTCCGTTATCGGCGGCAGTATCAGCTTGAGCGAGATGAACGAAACATCCGTCACAGCAACCTCTGGCTGCTCGGGAAGATCGGAGAGGCGCATATAACGCGCATTGAAGCTTTCGATCACATGCACCCGCGCATCCTGCCGCAACTTCCAGTGCAACTGCCCTTTACCCACGTCCAGCGCGATCACGCGCGCCGCGCCGTGCTGCAACAGGCAATCGGTGAAACCGCCGGTGGAGGCCCCCACATCCAAGCAGACCTTATCGCGCACGTCAAACTCAGGAAAAACCGCGAAAGCCCCCTCCAGCTTATCGCCGCCACGGCTCACGAAGCGCGGCCGCGCATCAACCGTCACGGTCACGTCCGCAAGATACTTGTGACCGGGCTTGGCAGCCACTTGTCCCGCCACGCGCACCTCCCCCGCCATAATCAGACGCTGCGCCTGCTCCTTGCTCTCGGCCAGTCCGGCCGCGACCAGCAACTCATCCAGCCGTTTCTTTAAAGCCATATTACCCGTTCCGGTTGTCCAGATATCCATCCGCACCCACATGAATCAAACACAGATACTTTAACACAAGAGCGCCTCATAGGACAGAGGAAGGGGGGAGGGGGGGAGACGAGGTAAGTGGTGAATGGTGAGGAGCGGGGAGTCGGGAACGCGGGCGTTTCGCCCGCTGGTAGGTGTTAAGGCTGTGAGGCTGTAAGGGAGAGGCGAGCGTGCCGCGCTATGCGCGGAGTCAGGAGTCAGCCTGCCGCGCGGCTTCGCCGCGAAAAAACCATCGAGTAACTGCGACAAAATGTCAAAGTTATAGGCAAGGAATTAGAAATCAATCTGGAGGCGGGCGTCCCCGCCCGCTTCTGGTAGGGACGGCTCGCCGAGCCGTCCGCGGCGGTTTCGGCGAAACCGCCCTACCGGTTGTAACACGGTTTTGGTATGACAAAATGGCCAAGTTATAGGCAAGGAATCAGGAATTAGGAGTTTTTGGGGAGGGGCAAGCGTCTGCTTGCCCGGACGAGCAGACGCTTGTCCCTCCCGGTCTGAGAGCTTCGCTATCGGGATCGATAGAGAGTGAAGAGTGGGAGAATACTCAACGTTCAAATCTCAACACTCAAGCGGAAACACTCCTGATCTGAGACACCTTCCAAAATCACCCGCGCAGCGGGCCATTCTTAATCATGTCAATCTTGTCAATCATGTCTCCCGCCCTTTCCAACTGCCCCGCACTACTTAACCCTGAACCTAGGCTGAATCTCATTTTTCCTTTTTTGCAGTGGCAAGGCGTAAGATCAATATGGTATAGTCAAACTTGTTTTTTCAATTCACGTGGGGATTTTATGAGCAAGAGGTTTTTGACAGCCTGTGCAACATTGGTGTTTTTGTCAATGATTGCCTATGGTGACGAGGTGATCTTCAAATCTGGCGACCGCCTGACCGGCACGGTGAAATCAGTAGCCAACGGCAAGATGGTCTTCGATTCTAAGGTGGCAGGGAAAATCACCCTGAAAACGGAAGACATTGAGACCTTTTCGACGGATGCGCCCATCGAGGTTGTCAAGACGGACGGCACCTCGCAGATGCTGAAAGTCGCCGCCTCTGAAGGCGGTTCCGTCAGCGTGCTTGCCGACGGTGTCGCACAGCCGCAGACTTTGGCCATCGCCGACATGGATAAGGTCAACCCGGAGAAACCGCGCTGGAAGGGCGCTGTCGTGGCTGGCATGACCATAGCGCGCGGCAATACCAAAAGCACCGCCGCTAACATCGACGCCAACGCACAACTCCGCAGCGAGAAGGGGCGTATCTCGCTGGCCGCCGGTTACTACTATGCCAACCAGCGCAACAATTCCACCCGCCAGAACAACACCACCCTCAACAATTGGCTTATCAAAGGCCAGTACGACTATTTCTTCTCTGAAAAGATGTACGGCTACGGCAACCTGAAGCTGGAAAAAGACCGTATCTCGAATTTGGACATGCGCCTTACCACCGGTACCGGTCTCGGTCGTCAGTGGATCGAGAAGGACGACCTTAACTTCTCAACTGAAGTTGGTCTGGCATACTTAAACGAGCGCTATTTCAACCCGTCCGAAACACGCCAAAACATGGCTGCGCGCTTGTCTTATCATCTGGACAAATCCATCAACGACAAAGTCAAAGCCTTCCACAACCTAGAATACCTGCCCAGCACGGAACGGGCCGACACCTTCCTTGGCAATGCGGATGTCGGTCTGCGCGCCGCGCTGACCTCACAGCTCGCCTTCGAGGCTAAAGCCCAACTCGCCTACAACTCGCACCCATCAGAGGGGCGCGAGAAAAAGGACACGCGCTATATCCTCGGTCTCGGCTGGACCTTCTAACTCCGCGCACAGCGCAGAGTTAGAATTGGGCGCGGATGATTTCCAGACAGACTTTGACATCCTGCTCGACCATGCCTGAAACATCGTCGAACTCGACCCCCACGTGACCGATGAATTTCTGCCGCTTCAACTCCGCCAGCACAGCGGGGATGTCACCCACGCCCTTGCCGTAAACCACGTCGGGGCTGCCGTACTTGCACTCCTTGACGTCTTTCAGGTGAACCGCCATCACACGGCCTTCTATGGTTTTAAGGTACTCCACCGGATCCATGGCTGAACGGTATATGTGGCCGGTGTCCACAGAAAAACCCATGCGCGGATCGCGGTCTTTCATCAGCCCCATCAGGTACACCGGGTCCCAATTACGGTAATCTGGCTTTTTCGGATTCTTGGCGTGGTTGTGGAAACACAACTGGATGTCATACTCTTTGACCAGCTTCTCCAGCATGTCGAGTTGAGCCACCGGGGGCTCGCCGGTCAAGCCGCGCAACCCCAGTTTTTTAGCGAAAACGAAAAGCTTGCGCGCATCCTCCTCGGTCTTGCCTAGATTCGCGTTACTGAAATAGGCGTTCACAGGCCGGACGCCCCACGCCTGCAACTTAGCCTTAAGCTTGGCGATGTGCGCGTCTGACATATCCTGATTGAGCGTCACATCCGGAAATTCGGGGCTGAGCTTCTGCCACAGGAAAAACTCTATGGCCTCGCCGCCGCACTCCTTGATTTTCTCGATCGCCTCGAAAGCCGTGTGTTTTCTGAAAGAGTAGGCACACACCGCGATTTCGTACCCTTTCTTCTCCCTGGTGTCAAGCGACACCGCGCCCGAACGCGCTGCCGTCTGCCCGAAAACCATCCCCACCATCATACAGGCCATACCGGCCAACACAACACTTTTGCAGTGCCTCATAACATCTGTCCTTTCTTACAATTAAAACTACAATTTGACACAAATTTAGGATAGCAGAAAAACTTTTTTCCATCATCCGGTTTCTGGTTGGACGTTGCGTGTTCAGCGTTCTTCCTTACCACACTTTTCTCACTTTTCCCGAGTGTGGTTTTACTTCGTTGCACCGCACCTAGGATTCAGGAGCCAGGGTTCAGGGTTCAGGCTTGTTTTGCAACGACTTACATAGTAACGCCCTTCCTATTGTGGTGCCCTCAAAACTGAAGACACACAACTGCTTGTCATAATCGCCATAAAAGTTTGCCGCGCAACCCCTGAACCCTGAACCCTTTGACCTTTTGCGATTCAACTTTATTGAATCGCACCCACTTTTCCCCTATTTTTACGGTTTTTCTTTCAAAATCACGTATAAAAGCGTATGATGATAGTTTTTACTCTTCCAACGAGTATTTGCATACGATTTTAATCAAAGAGGAATGTTTCATGCCAAAGAAAAAATACGAAAAGATTCTGGTTATCAATTCAGGCAGTTCGTCACTTAAATTCATGCTGTTCATCGCCGAAAAAATGGTAGCGAAAGGTATGGTGGAGCGAATCGGCACCCCGCAGGCCAACATCGTTTATCAGCGCAACGATGACCCAAAAATCACGCATGGCGTCGCTGCCGAAAACCACGGCAAGGCGTTGGCAATGGTCTGCAAGATGTTGGTCGACCCAGACACAGGCGTATTAAAATCGCTACAAGAAGTCAACGCTATCGGACACCGCGTGGTGCATGGCGCTGAAGAGTTCTCTGATGCCGTCATCATCACTGAAGATGTCAAGAGCAGCATCAGGGATTGTGCCGACCTTGCCCCGCTGCACAACCCGGCCAACCTTGACGGTATCGTGGCATGTGAGACGGTTTTCCTGAACGTGCCCAATGTCGCGGTTTTTGACACGGCGTTTCACCAAAGTATGCCTAAACACGCCTTCATGTACGCCATACCGCAAAAGTATTATGAGGAATATGGCATACGCAAGTACGGTTTCCACGGCACATCGCACAAGTTCGTGGCGCAGGCGGCGGCGGATTATTTGAAACGCCCGCTTGAAGAACTCAAGCTGATAACCTGCCACCTGGGCAACGGGTCATCCTTCGCCGCCATCAAAGGCGGAAAAGTTTTGGATACGAGCATGGGCATGACCCCGCTGCCCGGCATGATCATGGGCACCCGCTGCGGCGACATCGATCCGGCCATCATCTTTTTCTTGGAGCGGAAAGGCATGAGCATTGACGAGATCGACAATATGCTCAATAAACAGAGCGGCTTGATGGGCATCAACGGTGTCGGCAGCGGCGACATGCGCGACACGGTCAACGCGGCAGCGCAAGGCAAAGCTTCGGCGGAAAACGCCCTCAACATGTTCGGCCACCGCGCAGCGTTCTATATCGGCGGCTATTACACCCTGTTAGGCGGCGCTGACGCCATAATTTTCACGGGCGGGATCGGTGAAAACAGCGGCCCTGCCAGAAAGGCCATCATATCAAGACTTGAGGCCATAGGCTGTGAATTGGATGATGTGAAAAACAAGGCCCAGTCGGGCGCCATCAGTATGATAAGCACGGATAAGTCCAAGACACCGGCCATCATAATACCAACCAACGAGGAACTGATGATAGCGCGGGAAACTTTCCGTCTGCTGTCTGCACAAATGAAGGGAAAAGGTGAATGAGATGGGAATTTTAGAAATCCTTGCGGAACGGGCCAAAGCCCTCAATAAAAAAATCGTGTTGCCGGAAGGTCATGATCCGCGTGTGGTCACAGCGGCTGTCAAAGCGGCACGCGCCGGCATCTGTCGTCCGGTCGTGATCGGCACTCCAGAAGAGCTTGCGGCTGCTGAAAAACAAGCCGGTGTCTCACTGGCCGACAGCAGCGTCGAGGTGATAGACCATACGACATCCGAGCACCTGCCGCAGATCGCGGCTGCTTTTTATGAGAAACGCAAAGCCAAGGGCATGACCGAGCCCGAAGCTTTGAACGTGGTCAAGAGCAACCGCCTGTATTTCGGCAACATGATGGTGGCATTGGACATCGCGCAAGGGATGGTGGCAGGCTCGATCGCCTCGACCAGCGACATGTTGCGCAGTGCGTTCCACTGTATCGGCACAGCCAAAAATATCAAACTGGCCTCTTCGCTGTTCATGATGGATCTGCGCGAGCCAACACTCGCCGGCGAAAACACTTTGCTATTCGCCGACTGCGGGGTGAATCCTTGCCCGACATCAGCCGAACTTGTCGACATAGCCTACGCTACAGCGCTGTCTTTCCGGCAGTTGATCGGCAAAACACCGCGTCTGGCTTTCCTGAGTTTTTCAACCAAAGGCAGCGCCCGGCACGAACTTGTGGACAAAATGCGTGATGCTTGCGAGATGACGCGGAAGCGTTTCGCGGAGATCGGCTTGGAGGCAACGGTCGACGGCGAGCTACAGGCGGACGCCGCCCTTGTGCCCGCTGTCGGGGCATCGAAAAACAAAGGCGGGGCTATCCAAGGCGACGCCAACGTGCTGATCTTCCCTGACCTGCAGGCCGGTAACATCGCTTACAAACTGGTCGAACGATTAGCCGGCGCTACGGCCTATGGTCCGATCTTGCAGGGACTGGCCCGTCCGGTCAACGACCTGTCACGTGGTTGTAAAGCTGACGACATCATAGGCGCTATCTGCATCACTGCCTTGCAGTCATTGTCATAACAAGCGCGCTTTAGTTCAGGCATCTGCCGCAGCGCATGCCGCGCTGCGGCAGACCGGCACCAGCGCCGCGATGAGCAACACTGTGCCAGACAGCAAAGGCAAGAGATCAACCGACTCGCCGAAAACTGTGAGCGACACCAAAACGCCGACTGGTATTTTTACGTTGTTCATCACCGCCAACACCCCTGCCGACACGCGGCGCGCTCCCGCGTTCCACAGAAAGAACCCGGCTCCGGACGCGACCGCGCCTAAATACAATACCACCGCGATCTGTAACGGCGTTATTGTGAAGTCATAGCGCAAACACTCGCTTAAAGCGAAAGGCACCAGACCCACAAAAGCGCCGCAATACAGCCAGGCAAAAAGCGCCCTGTCAACAGGCTTGTTATCATCCGGCCAAAGGGCAAGGCATTCACGGTAGGCCAACTGCCCGACCGCGAAGCAGAGATTCGACGCTTGCACCAAGATAAAACCGGTGAACGGCGCGCGTTGCACCCCGCCCCGCAAAATCAGCGCCGCAGCCACGACCGCAAGCAATGCGCACAATTGGTTGATTCCGGTGAAACGGCGACGCCAAAGGTCATCCAAAGCTGAGACATAGAGCGGGGTCACAACCGTGAAGAGCGCCACTTCGTGCGCTTTCAGATAAACGAAGCTGCGCATATAGGCCAGATACATCACCCCGAACTGTAGCATCCCGATCAGAAAAAGCGCCAAGCCCGTCCTGAACCGCACCCTCTGCAACAACGGCAGAAACACTACTGCGGCAACCGCCATCCTGACCATGCCGAGCCATGCCGGCGGCAAGCCTGCCAGCATGTTTTTAATTAACCCGAATGACAAGCCCCAAATCAGTGACGCTATGATCAAATACCACACGCAGCATTACCACTCATCATAATACATACGCACCCGCCGCAGGCGTGATAACGCTGACATCGCAAACGTTACCGAAACGCGCGGCGTAGGCGTTTGACAAGGCCGCCGCAGCGGTCTCGGCGTCACGTGGATGCACTAACACCACCACCGACCCGCCAAACCCCCCGCCCGAAAGACGCGCCCCCATCACACCCGGTATCTTCTTGGCGGCATCAACCACCACATCCAGCTCCTCGCAAGAATTGCCGAAAAGACGACGCGAGCTTTCGTGGGAATCGAACATGAGCGCTCCGAAACCTGCCAGATCGCCAGCAGCCAGCAGCTCAGCGCCCCGCAGCACCCGTTCGTTCTCTCCGATCGGATGCGCGGCGCGATCCGCGACCTGCGCATCCAGCCCGCCGCGATACAAAGCCCATTCAGTCATGCCGACATCACGCAGAGCTTTTACCGGATGACGCAAAACACCGGCAAAATACTTAGCGGCATCCTCACAAGCAGCCCGCAATTTATTATACGCGCCGTCCACCAAGGCATGCTTAGCATGAGTGTTGCACATCAGGAAGCAAGCATCTTTGCCCAGTGTCACGCTTTCGCATTCCAAAGAGCGGAAGTCGGTCTTGATCAGGCAGCCCTCCCTACCGGCGAGACTGGAAATCTGATCCAGCAGCCCGCACTTGCAGCCCGCGTAGTCATGCTCCGCTTTCTGGCCTATGCGCGCCAAGGTCAGCAAATCCACTTCAATATCGTACAGCCGAGCCAGAGCCAGACCGGCGCTCATCTCAAGCGCTGCCGAGCTTGACAATCCGCTACCCAACGGGATGTTGCCGAGAAACATGCCGTCAAACCCGCATTTGACCGCACCTTTTTCTGCCAGCCCGGCCAAAGTGCCTTTCACGTAGTTCTGCCATGTGTCGCTAGTGGAGCGGCATATCCCGTCAATCTCAAAAGCCACTTCTTTCATCAGGTCGCCCGCGACCAGACGGCAGGAGCTGCCGTCATTATGCGCGACCGCAAAAAAAGTCCCAAAGTTGATAGCCGCTGAAAGCACGAACCCTTCGTTGTAATCAGTGTGGTTGCCCAGCACCTCGATACGACCCGGAGCATACGCGACGACCTCGGGGTCACGCCCGAAAACGCCGCGATATTTGGCAATCAACTCTTGGTAAACAGCTTCATTAACCATAACTTTTCCCGCTCCGACACACGCACATTATTTTCTGATAATTGCCAGAAGCTTGTCGCGCTGCTCTTCCATCTTTTCGCGCGTATCAGCCTCAAGGTTTAACCGCACCAACGGCTCAGTGTTCGAACAGCGCACGTTAAACCACCAATCGTCATACTCAACGCTGACGCCGTCCAGTTCCAAGAGCTTGCCATCAGCATAAGCGGCTTTGATCTCTGCCAATATAGTCTTGGGATCGCGGCTGACGCGCGTATTGATCTCGCCGCTGGCGAAATACTTGCGCAACGGCGCGATCAATTCGGACAACGGCTTTTTCGCGGCACTGACTATATTCGCCAGCGCCAAGACAGCCATGGCGGAACTCTCGGCTGTGAAATTGTCCTTGAAATAATAGTGCCCGCTCAACTCGCCCGCGAAAAGCGCGTCGTGATCGCGCATCTGCTGCTTGATGAAGGCATGCCCCACACGGCTCATCATCGGCTGGCCGCCAGCAGCCACTATCACCTCTTTGACCACACGGCTGCTGCGCAGGTCATAAAACACCACGCCTTTACGGGCAGCCAGCACATCTTGCGCCACCAGTGCCGTCACCAAATCCATCGGTATGATTTCGCCGCGCTCGTCAACAAAACCGGCACGGTCGGCATCGCCGTCGAACGCCACGCCGAAATCATAATTCCCTTCGCGCACCTTTGACTGCAGATCGCGCAGGGTTTCATGATTCAAAGGATTGGCCTCATGGTTAGGAAAACGGCCGTCCGGCTCTTCGAACAAACCATCCCACTCGATCAGCCCGCGCAAGGCTTTGGCTTCCCAAATACCCATGCCGTTGGCGAAATCAATGGCGACCTTGACCGGACGCTTCAGATGCGCGAAAGCCGCCACATGCTTGGCATACTCCGTAACAATGTCATAAGTCGAGACCTTGCCGGACTTTTCAGGTAACGGAGCGAAATTCCCGCTATGCACAATCTGCTCGATATCCACAATGCCGGTGTCGCCGCTGATAGGCTCGGCCTTAGCGCGGCAAAGCTTGAAGCCGTTCCATTCGGCGGGATTGTGCGATGCCGTTATCATCACACCCGCATCGGCATCCAGCGTGCCGTTGGCGAAGTACAGCATCGGCGTGGAGCCATGGCCGATATCAATGACATCCGCGCCCTGCTCGGTAATACCGCGCGCCAACTCCGTGAAGAGCGGTTCCGAGTGCGGACGGATATCGCGCGCCACCACAACCTTGCGCGCATTGGTGAAAGTCACGAAAGCCCGGCCGATTTTGTAAGCCATCGCTTCGTCTAGATCCTTACCGTAAATGCCCCGAATGTCGTATGCCTTAAAAATGCCAGCCATAATTTCCCTCCTGTTTACTGTGTGATTACGCTTCGTTACACCGTACCAAATACCAAAGAGCCTAATTCAGAAAGTAGATAAAAGACAAGAGTTCTTTTTACCACTATTGACTTTTAACTCTTCACTCCACCTCTCATCCTATTGTGGTGCCCTAAAACCGGAGACACATAATTCTATAATCGGCAGTTGAGTGCGCGGATTTTTGGCATAGGCCTGTATCCATTGGCTTTCGTCGCGATCTCCGCCGCACCTGTTTGGTATGAAACGCAACTTGGAGTGCGGTGACAAGAGCCGCGCTGTACGCGGGTCACGGCACCGCTTTCCCTCCGCGCACAGCGCGGAAGGCGGCTCGTGGGGACACTCGCCCTCCAACCTTCGCGTCTTTGCGCGGGATACCGCTTGCCGCCGCACTCTAGATCCGTTCCCGATTTCGATCCCGATAGAGATGCCTCAGACCGGGAGGGGCAAGCGTCTGCTTGCCCGCGGACGAGCAGACGCTCGTCCCTCCCAGCGGGCGGGGACACCCGCTCCAGACAACTCACCACTTACCACTTATCGCTTACCTGAACCCTTTGACCTTCTGCGATTCAACTTTATTAAATCGCACCGTCCGGTTGAACACCTTTGTAGCCATTTCCGATAAAGAACGCAGGCAACAAGGCATCAAACCTGAACCGAGGCGTTTTTTACCACCTGCGTGTGCATGCGCTCGTCAAAAACATCAATATGCCTGCCGACATTGAAAAGCGTGCCCACCGCAAAAAGCGCTGCGACCAGATTGGTGCCGCCGTAACTGATGAAAGGCAAGGCCAAGCCTTTTGTCGGCAGGCAGTCAGTGACAACGCCGATATTGAACACCGCCTGAAAAACCAACAACAGAGTCATGCCGAAAGCCAGCAGGCGTCCGAGGCGGTCAGGCGCGCGCATGCTGATCAACATGCCGCACACCAATATTATCGCGAACGCCAGCAATATGACGATTGAGAAACGGAAGCCGAACTCCTCGCCGCCGATGGCGAAAATGAAGTCCGTATGCGCCTCGGGCAGATAGTTATATTTTTGGATGCTCTGGTTGAAACCCACACCCCATGGGCCGCCGTTCTTGAAAGCCACGAGCGCCTGCTCCACATGGTAAGCCGCCGGTGACGTGGTGGTGCTTCCGCTGCGTTTGGCCCACCACGCCATCAGGCGCTCCATACGGTTAGGGTTGGCGGCAACCATGGCCGCCGCCGGAACCAGCGCGGCAACACCGAATATCAGAAGATACCACAAGCGGGTCCCGGCCACGAACATCAACGTTCCGCCAACGAACATCACTACAAGCGTGGCGCCGAAATCAGACTCGATGATTATCAAACCGGCCACTATGGCCAGTCCGATTCCGGGCCATACCGCGCCTTTCCAGAACTGTTTCGCACGCCAGCCGATACGGTCGAACCAGACACTCATGGCTATGACCGCAAGCAATTTAGCGAACTCACTGGGCTGGACACGTATAGGCCCGAACTTCAACCAGCGGTAACTGCCGTTGACCTTGAGGCCGATCCCCGGCACGAAAACCAAAACCAGGGCGATCAACACCAGCACGTAGAAACCGATCGTGCACTCCGGCATCTCGCGCCACCAGTGATAATCAAAACGGCTGACCGCGAACACCATGCCAATCGCAAGCGCCAGCCAAATTAGCTGGCGCTTGACAAAGAAGTGCGGGTCACCATAAAGACCCTGAGCGCGGACAGCACTGGCAGAAGCCAAAACAATGACTCCCATTCCCAGTAGAAAAACTACTGTGGTCGCCAGTGCCGTCAAAGTTTTCCGCATGACTTTTACCGCCGTGCCTACTACTGGACCCCGCCGGGGATCTTCAAGACCGTGCCCGCCTTGAGTTCAGTGGAGCTCAAGTTGTTCAAGGTCTTGAGATCAGTCGGGCTGACACCCCAGCGTATAGCAACGGCATAGAGGTCTTCACCCTCTTTGACCGTGTATGTCTGCACATTCGCATCTGCCGCGGCAGGTGCTGCAGCAGGCGCAGGCGGCGGCGCGGTCTCAACCTTCACAGGCTCGGACTCCACCGCTGCCTTAGGCGGCGCAGGCGGCGGCGCGACAGCTACCGCAGGCGCGGAGGCGGCCTGCTTGGCTTCCGCTGCCGCTGTTGCTTTGGGCGCCACGGTCTTTGGGGCGCTGACTTTCCTTGCGGCTGATGCAGGCGTTTTTTGCGCGCCAGGTATTTTCAGCTTCTGGCCGACAAGAATTTTGTCGCCCTTGATGCCGCTGTTGGCAGCGCGCAACGCCGCTGTCTTGATGCCATGCTTTTGCGCGATTTCGGAGAGCGTGTCGCCGGACTTCACAACATATGTGGTAGTGCCTGCGGCGGGCGCGGCAGCAGGAGCGGACACTTTAGGCGCACTCACCTTAGGCGTTGCCACAGGCACGGAACGCGGCTGGCTGACGTCAATGACTCCGGGCAGTTGTATTACCTGGCCGATCCGCAAACGTGTCGGTGTGATACCGGGGTTGATCGCCAGCACATCCTGCCAACGCAGGTTGTATTTAAAAGCTACTGCTGAAATGGTGTCACCCTTCTGGATCGTATACGGAGTCGTGCTCTGGATCGAAGGCGTTGGCACAGGCATCGTCGGCACGACCTCAACCTGAGTCACCGGCTCAATCTGTTCTACCGGAACAACCGCGACCGGCTCCTGTTCGGGAATCGTGGTTACTTCGCCATCGGTTTTCTTGCCGAACATTCCACAGCCCTGCAGCAGGAGACACCCTAGCGCTAGGTTGGCTGCCGCCACAACACGTATGCTTTTATGCTTCATCTTCTCTCCTTGTCCTTCTGATACCGGAAAAAAGCGTTCAAAGGTCCGCAACCGCGCGAACCAACTCCGTGAAACGTTCTCCTCTTTCCCGATAACTTTTAAATTGGTCAAAACTTGCTGTCCCGGGCGAAAGCAACACAGTATCCCCCGCGTCAGACTCTCGCACCGCCAAAGAGACCGCCCTGTCTAGCGCACCGCACACAACGCACGGCACCCCCGACTCCCAAGCGCGAAACAACTCTCCGGCACATTCGCCTATAAGATATACTTTTTTGGTGGTTTGTGTCAGCAACTCTTTTACTTTTTCCGGTTCTTTTTCTTTGAGCAGACCACCCGCGATCAATCTGACAGGCTTTTTCACCGTCCGCAAAGCCGCTTCCAACGCCGTCAAACTGGTGGCTTTCGAGTCGTCAATATAGCAAACTCCGCGCTGATCGCGGCCCAGCTCCTGCAACCTGTGAGGCAGCGGCTCGAACGCTTCCAGCCCCTCCTCGATCAGTTTTGCCGCTACCCCGGCACGGCTCAGCGCAGCCACCCCCGCGGCTGCGGCCAAACCTAAAACCTCGTTGTTGAACCACGACCGACCCAGCTTGACACGCACATGCCTGCCGGCGTCCATTCCCGCGACCGCCCCATCCGCAAAACTCCAATCGCGGCAAAGCGCGCCACCGAACCGCCGTGCTTCGACTCCATCCGGCAGCCTGATATTATCCACGCCAAGCCCGTCCGGCAGCAAAGCCAGCGTGCCGGGAAACATGCCGGCAAACATCTTGAGTTTCAGTGCTCGGTACTCTTCCATATCCGCATGACGATCAAGATGATCAGGCTGGACATTCAGCAGCACGGCTATGTCGGGACGAAACACCGCCGTGTGCTCCATTTGAAACGAGCTAACCTCCACAACCGCCCATTCCAGATCCGGCCGCTCAAGCACCAGGCAACATAGCGGGACACCATAGTTGCCCGCAGGAGACGCGCTCTTACCAGCGCGGTTGCAAATATCCGCGCACAGCTTCACCAGCGAACTTTTGCCTTTGCTGCCAGTCACAGCCAATATTTTGCCGCACCAATAAGCTGCGCCCAATTCTAACTCGGAGACCATCGGCACACCACGGCTTAAACAGGCCTCAACCCATGGATGCCGCGTCGGAAACGCAGGGCTAACCACACATACGTCAAATTTTTCTTCCGGCAGATCTGCTTTGCCGCACAGCACTTGCCCGCCAGCCTGCCGCGTTTTTTCCGCGCACACGCTTGTGGCGCACTCTTCGCGCTCGTCCATCAGCAGCACACTGCCGCCACGAGACAACAGCAACGCCGCCGCGGCTTCGCCGCTGACACCCGCTCCCAGCACCAACGCCTTGCAATTGTCAAACCTGCCATCCATCCAGAAACCGCTCCAACCCTACGCCGCGCGAAGCTTTAAGCAATATCGCATCCCCCGCGCTTAAGACCTCACGCGCAGCCTTAGCCTGCAACGCGTCCGCATAACAAACCACCTTGTCACTGCACAACCCTGATTTTATCGCGGCATCCGCAAGAAAACGACTTGCCGCAGCACCGACCGCCATCAACAGATCCGGCGCATGTCCAGCCACGAAAGCGCCTATTTCACGGTGCAAAGCTTCCGTTTGCCCGCCCAGTTCCAGCATGTCGCCCAAGACCAAAATCTTGCGCCCCGTGCCCGGCTGCTGCATGAATGTGCGGATAACCGCCCTCATGCTTTGCGGATTGGCGTTGTAGGCGTCATTCACCACCGTCACCCCTCCATGCTTGCACACACTCCAGCGCATGGCGGGCATGACCAGTTTGTCCAGCGTTTGCGCGGCCTCCGCCGGATTGATACCGGCTGTGCGCGCCGCCGCGAAAGCCAGCAACAGGTTTTCGGCATTGTGCTCTCCCGGCAAGCCGCTGCGCAAGCGCGTCATCGCGCCAGTGGCTTTTTCGACCACATGCAAAACACCCTCGACCGGATCACTTAGCTCTCCAAAAAAATCCGCGTCATCCCGTGCAAGAGAAACCGTCACCAGCCTAGCCCGGCTCTGTCTCGTCACCGTTTCAAAGCACTCGCACTCGCGGCTGATTACAGCAAAACCAGCAGGCGGCAGAGCCGCGAACAAAGCGCCTTTCTCAAGCGCGATGGCCTCAATCGAACCGAAATTGCCAATGTGCGCACACCCCACGTTCGTGATGATCGCGCCATCCGGCTTGGCCGTTTCAGCCAGCGCAGCGATCTCGCCGGGGTGGTTAGTGCCCAACTCAAAAACCCCGAAAGCATCATCCGCACGCATGGTAAGGACACTCAGAGGCAACCCCAGATCATTGTTCAAGTTGCCACAGGTAGCGCAGACTGATCCGCCTGCCCCCAAAAACACTGCCGCCATCTCCTTGACGGTAGTCTTGCCGCTGCTGCCCGTCACTCCGACAACCAACCCTTTTAAGCGGCGACGCCAAGCCGCAGCCGCGTCCGCCAAGGCGCGGCGGGTATCTTTGACGATGATCAGCGGCCATTCAGATACGCCTTCCGGCGCCTGCCAGTCGCTATCAACCATCGCCGCTGCGGCGCCTTGGCTCAAAGCCTGCTCCACAAACGCGTGCCCGTCAAAACGTTCGCCCCTGATCGCCACAAAGAGACACCCGGCGCTGACACACCGCGAGTCATGCGACACTCCTTGGAAATGCGGCGGCAGAGCTTGCACCAACCCTTCGACCCAACGCGCAAACTCTGCCGCCTCAAAAATTGGTAAATCCCTGTTCATCAGCCCATCATTATCAATCGCGTTCGCCAATCCCTTATCCCGCCGCCTCTTCCATCACCACAACGCGGTCGTCAAACGGCACGGTGCGGTCGGCCAATTCCTGAAAGGGCTCATGGCCTTTGCCTGCCACCAGCACAACATCGCCTGCGCCCGCCATACGCAACGCTTGACGGATTGCCGCGCGCCGGTCCGGTTCTATGCTGTACTCGGCACCCTCAGGCACACCCGCCATGATGTCGCGAATGATATCGAACGGATCCTCGCGCCGCGGATTGTCTGAAGTTATGATCAGGTAGTCTGCCAACTTCGCACAGGCCGCGCCCATCTTCGGCCTTTTACTACGGTCACGGTCACCCCCGCAGCCGAACACCACCACCAAACGCCCCGGAGTCATTTCGCGCAGAGTGTCGAGCACATTGGTAAGGGCGTCGTCAGTATGGGCGTAGTCCACGAAAACAGTTGCCGGAGTTTTCGCAGGAACCCTTTCCAAGCGCCCCCAACGCGGCACGGCCGACTCCAAAACCTTGACGACCGCCTCAAGCGGCACGCCCGCTTCAAATGCCAAGGCAGCGGCGCAGAGCATGTTCGCGACATTGTAACGACCCGCCAGATGCACATTCAGCGGAAGGCGCTGGCCATCCGGCAAAACCATCACGAACCGGCCTCCGCCGGTCGTCAGCGTGACATCCTCCGCCCGTATGTCGGCATCAGTCGTCAGACCGCAAGTCACCAGCTTCAGCGGCAGCCCCGCGATCACTTCCGCCATGCGCCGACCGTATCCCTGACCCTCTTCAATGCAACAGACCGCAGGCGCACCGGGGTTCTCCTGTGCGAGCCGGGTAAACATCAGCTTCTTAGCATCGAAATAAGCCTCCATTGTGCCGTGGTAATCCAGATGATCTTGCGAAAGATTGGTAAACACGGCCCCGGCGAAACGCACCGCCGCCACCCGCTGCTGATCCAGCGCGTGCGAAGAAACCTCCATGACAGCCGAATCACAGCCGCTGCCGCGCATAGCCGCCAAGAGCGCTTGCAAGTCACAGGCGTCAGGCGTGGTACGTGCAGCCGGTATCACGCGGTCGCCGTATTCCACCTGCACCGTTGTCAGCAGGCCGGGATTGTTGCCGCCCGCGCGCAACATCTCGTGCAAAAGCCCAGCGGTCGTGGTCTTGCCGTTGGTTCCGGTTATGCCGTAAACTTTCATTTCGCGTGAAGGCCATCCGTTGACAGCCGCAGCCAAAACAGCCAAGGCGCGACGCACATCCTTGACCAGCACCACCGGTTTGATGCCGTCGTGCAAAGGTGTCTCCGACAGCACAGCCGCCGCGCCTTTCGCAAGCGCTGCCTCGGCGTAGTTCGCGCCGTCTTCCTTGACGCCTTTGATTGCGGCGAAAACATCACCCGGCCTGACCCGGCGCGAATCACACTGCACACCGCCGAACACCACATTCGGCGGTTTATCCTGCAACAGGTTCGCCAGCTCCGCTATCTCTGAAAACCGCATTCCTTGCTCCAGCCTCAACCTCTAAACATCCAATAAACTCTTCAAGCCACTTTTTATTGTCTTGCGATATCCGTCTGGTCCTCGCTCAACAAATCCGGCGGGACCTCAAGATAACGCGCCGTGGCCGCCGCGATCTTGGCGAACACCGGCGCCGCCACATAACCGCCCATGTGCTGCGGACGCGGGCGCTCTACCGAAACCAACACGCTGAAGACCGGGGCGCTGCCGGGCACGAAACCCACGAAAGACGCATAGTAGTCCGTGCTGGAATAACCGCCGGGAACGGCCTTCTGCGCCGTGCCGGTTTTGCCCGCGATGGAATAACCCGGCACAGCCGCGCGGCGTCCGGTTCCGCCGCCTTCAGTCACGCCCACCAGCATCTCGCACACCGCGCGCGCCACCTCCGGGCGCACCGGACGTCCCAGCACCTTGGGTTTGTTTTTCAAAACAACCTCCCCCGAAGGTGAAACAATCTTGTCGACCACGTAAGGACGCATCATTACCCCGCCATTGGCCAAAGTCGAATAGGCGTTAATCATCTGCAGACCGGTCACCGCCACGCCCTGCCCGATCGGGATACGCGTCGGCTTAAGCTTGTCCCAATCTTTCGCGCGCGCCAGAATACCCCGCTCTTCACCCGGCAAATCAATGCCCAGTTGCGCGCCAAAATTGAAAGCCCTCAAATACCCTTCCAGCCGCTTGTTGCCAAGCATCAGGCCGAGTTTGGCGCAAACGATATTGCTGGACTTCTTCAACGCGGTGCTGATCGTGATCCTGCCCCTAACATGATCCCGCAGCGGCTTGCCCGCGTAGAACCACATCCCTTCGCCGGCATCCATAACTGTCTCGGGCGTCACCAGCCGTTCGTTGAGCACCGCCGCCACAGTCACAGCCTTCATTATCGAACCCGGCTCGTAGACAATCGCCACAGCATTGTTGCGCCACACGTCGAGGCTCGCATCGGTATAATTCTCCGGCTCGAAATCCGGGTTGGAAGCCATGGCCAAAATCGCGCCGGTTTTAATCTCCTGCACGATCACCCACCCTCCCGCGGCATCAAACTTCTCCACCACCTCCTGAAGGGCCTGCTCAACCGCATACTGGATATTATGGTCGAGCGTAAGATAAATGTCCGCACCGGCAATGGCGGGCACATGGATGCTGCGGCGGCTGAATATCTCACTGCGCCAAGCGTCTTTCTCGCCCTCGATCATACCCTGCGTGCCGGTGAGATAGCGGTTGAATTGTTGTTCGATGCCTGCCCCGCCGAGCCCCATATTATTCACGAACCCCAACACATGCGCCATCCGGCGTCCCTGCGGGTAATGCCGTATCGTTATGTCTTCTGCACCGAGCCCGCTGACGAGGTTTTTGTCCGACAATGTTTCATACACACGGTCGTCGGTTGACCTCGCGATCGGGATATACCGCGAATCCTTGCGCATAAACTGCGCCAGCACATCAGACTCCGCCAGCCCCAGACTGTCCGCGACAACCTTGGATATGTCCTTGATGTCATGCTCTTTTTTCACAGACTTGGGGTCTATGAAAAACTGACGGGCCGGCAGGCTCAGCGCCATCGGGTGTTGATTGCCGTTTCTATCGAAGATCCGCCCTCTTAACCCCAACAAGGTGCGCTTATACTCGCGCCCCGTAACTTTTGAATGGTTTGAAAGCTGCAGGTAGGCCAGCTTGAAACCCAGCCGGGCAAAGCACAGGAAGAACACAGCCGAAACGAGCCATGCGCGTATGAGTATGCCCCGCTCATGCATGAAACCCCTTTCCTCCGTCGATTACGCTACTGCCGGATTTTTTGGGCGACACGCTCAGCAGAAGCCCGCTCCTTACGGAATTTAGCCAGCGAGATCTGACCGGGCAGCGGTTCACCCGCCGCACCTATGCGCACCATCTGATCAGGCGCCGGATAATCCATTTCTAAACCATGGCTCAACATCGCTTGAGTCAGTTTTTCAGGTGTGCGCTTGTCGTTCCAGCGCGCTTCTTCACGCACACGCTCGTCCTCCAGCGCCTCGAAACACTGCTCGTGCTTGCGGATCTCCTGCCCCAACTGGTTGCACTTAGAGTCCAAACAACAGTAAATCAATGTCAGAGTAACTATCAAAACACTCATGCCCACCACAGCAGGCGAGAGCACCTTGGCATTCACATGCCTTCTACGATTTTTGCGCATTTCCAAACCCTCCTATAAAACCAATTTTTGTCAACACCTTGAACGTTGAACGTTCCAATCATCCCTTTACTATCCTCTCAACCGCGCGCAGCTTAGCTGAGCGCGCTCGCGGATTATCCCGCGCCTCTTCCGCGCCAGGCCGCACCGCCTTGCGCGTGACCTTGGCCGCCGCCGGCAGCTTGCCCTCCCAGCGCTCGCCGCCCTGCGCCAGCGAGACCCGCCGCCCGACATGCCCGGCGAAAAAACGCTTCACCAAACGGTCGCTCAAACTTTCGAAGGTTATCACCGCCATCCGCCCTCCGGGACGCAACAGTTCCAACCCGTCTTCCAGCGCCTGCTCCAGCTCTTCCATCTCGCGGTTGACCGCCATGCGCAACGCCTGAAAAACGCGTGTGGCCGGATGCCTCGGCCCCCTGCGCCCGCCGACCGCGCGGCTGACCGTATCCGCCAACCGCATCGTGGTCTCGATCACGCCGGACCCGCGCTCGCGGATGATCGCAGCCGCGATCCGCCGCGCCTGCGGCTCCTCGCCCAACCGCTTGAAAAGCTCTGCCAACTCCTCCTCGTCCAACCGGGCCACCAACTCCGCCGCAGACTCTCCGGACGACTGATCCATGCGCATGTCCAGCGGCCCGTCCGCCATGAAGCTGAAGCCGCGCCCCGGTGTATCCAACTGCTCCGACGACACGCCCAGATCCAGCACGATGCCGTCAACCTCCATAAACCCGTTCTCTGCCGCCAGCGCCCTGATGTCGCCATGCCGCCCGTGCGCCAGCACCTTGTGCCCCGGCAACCCCGCCAAACGTTCGGCCGCGCGTTTCAAAGCCGCACGGTCACGGTCAATCCCCAGCAGCCTGCCGTCCGCGCCAGCCCGCCGCAAAATCGCGCAGGCGTGACCAGCGCTGCCGAGCGTCCCGTCGATGTAGCTTCCGCCCGGAACCACCGCCAGCGCTTCCACGGTTTCTCGCAACAAGACCGACAGATGCATAGCAACTCCTCGGGCGCCCGCATCCGCTACCCGGCAACCTCAAAACTCTATATCATCACAAGCCGCAGCCAACGCCGCCTGGTCAACTGTATCCTGCCCAGGCTGCAACGCCGGCGACCAAAGCTGGATGCGGTTCATAGCACCGATCAGCACAACCGTCTTGTCCAAGCCCGCGAACGCCAGCAGTCGGTCACGTATGCGTATGCGGCCCTGCACATCCAAAAAAACCTGCTCCGCGTTCTCACCTATGATCCGCTGCGCGACACCGGCTTTCTTGTCAAAAAGCGCCCGCTGACGCAGCTTCTGCAATCGGCCTTCCATCTCGGCCGGCGGTATGATGTTGAGGCAACGATCATGCGGATCAGGAAAAACGTACACATAATCCGGCGACCCCATCAGCTCGCGCCAGCCGGCCGGCACGATCAGGCGGCGTTTCAAATCCAAATTGTGGTCAAACCGCCCGACCAGCAGCCCCGGCCCGGCAGCCCCTTCCACAGACTGTTTGCCATCATTCGCCATACCTTGACCTTTTGTGACAATATTCAACACTTTCCCCCACCAAAAGTCAACCCAAAAGCATATTTTTTTTGGTATGGAAACAAAATGCACAACCCATTGACAAACAAGATGTTACTACATAAAACACAACGCCGGCAACTAAAAAAAGTGTTTTTTCTGCTCTGGATTTCCTCATTCAGCGACAAAATCTCGCCTGTTTCGCTTTCTTTTTTTTCATTTCTCACCTTTTACCTCTCACTTATTACTTTCCTGGTGTGGTTTTACTTCGTTGTACCGCACCTAGGATAGGATTCAGGAGCCAGGGTTCTGGGTTCAGGCTTGTTTTGCAACGACTTACGTAGTAACGCCCTTCCTATTGTGGTGCCCTCAAAACTGGAGACACACAACTGCTTGTCATAATCGCCATAAAAGGTTGCCGCGCAACACCTGAACCCTGAACCCTTTGACCTTTTACGATTCAACTTTATTGAATCGCACCCTTACTTTCACTTTTCTGGTTTAACAGGTTGCCCCTGCGACAGATTGTGCTAAAATAGTTGCATGAAATTTTGGAATGTGGCCAAGATCACGGCCTCTAAAGGCGTGACCAGACTGCCCTGCGTCACCGCCTATGATTTTGCTTTCGCCCGATTGGCCGATGCCGCAGGCATCCCCCTGCTGCTGGTGGGCGACTCGCTCGGTATGGCGGTCTTGGGTCATGCGTCAACCCTGCCCGTGACCATGGAGGACATGTTGCACCACACCGCTGCTGTGGTGCGCGGCACGACTTCAGCGCTGGTGGTGGCTGACATGCCGTTCCTCTCCTACCAAGTCTCAATCCCAGAGGCGTTGCGCAACGCCGGACGCTTCCTGCAAGAAGCGGGCGCGGACGCCGTCAAAATCGAAGGCGGCGCGTGCCGTGCGGAGCTGGTCAAAACCTTAGTGCAGAACGGCATACCGGTACTCGGGCACATCGGGCTAACGCCCCAATCGTGCAACGTCATCGGCGGCTACAAAGTCCAAGGCAAAACCAGAGCAGAGGCCGACCGCCTGATCGCCGACAGCGAGGCGCTTGCCGCAGCCGGGGCTTTCGGCATCGTCCTAGAGTGCGTGCCGCCCGATATCGCGGCCGCCGTTACTGCAAGCGTGCCGATACCGACAATCGGCATCGGTGCCGGACCGGCCTGCGACGGCCAGGTCCTTGTCATGCACGACATGCTGGGGCTGACTGCAGGCAAGTCACCGAAATTCGTGAAGGCCTATGCGGATTTGGCCGAGACTGTACGCCGCGCCTTCACGGCCTACGCGGAAGAGGTGCGCGAAGGGGTTTACCCCGCGCCCGAACACACCTATGCGCCAGCCGGCAAGGGGCAGACCTGAACCTCGCCAACACCCGATACTTGTAATGCCAAAAGTCCGTAAATCGCGTGAAGACATCGTTATCACCGGCATTTCATGCCGTTTCGCAGAATCCGCAAACCCTGCGGCCTTCTGGGAAAATGTGATGCGGCGCCGCGCGCTTTTCGCCCCCCTTCAGGACTCCCTTCAGAACGACTGCGCCATCCCCAGAAAAAACATTTTCGACCGCCCTTTCCCCGCCGCGGGCTCTTGCCTGGGGCCGCTCTATGCCTGCAACCCTGCCGAACAATCATTCCCCGGAAAAATGAACGCGGGTGAAAACCAAGATGTGTTTTTCTGCGTGCAGTTGGCTATCGACGCCCTGCGCGACAGCGACATATCTGTCAGCAGTCTGCCCACGGACTGCATCTCGCTGCACCTCGGTTACGGCCAACCTTTCAACACAGCTTCAGTGAATTGGCTGCAGCACACTTTCTTCATCGACCAGACGTTGGACATCCTCCAAAAACTGCTGCCCTCGACAACCCCAGACCAGCTCGATGAAATTCGCACCCAGTTGTCCGCCTCACTGCCGACCCCGACCCCATACGCCCTGCTCTCGTCGCTCGGTTGCATCATCGCCGCTTGGACAGCGCAGTTTTTGGGGCTCGCCGGCCCGACCCTGGTCTTCGACGCAGGCGCAGTTTCCGGGATTCAGGCTATGCAAAACGCCATGGATGACCTGCTGGCGCGCCGTTCCGACATCGCCCTGGCCGGCGCCGTCCAGCCGCCGCTCAGCAGCGCCATGCTGCAAGGCCTGTCAGGCACACTGCCGTTTTCACGCCGCAAGACATTACAGCCTTTCAGCCGCAACTCCGACGGAACCCTGCCGGGCGAAGGCGGCGTGTTTTTCGTGCTGAAAAGACTCAAGGATGCGATCAAGCAAGGCGACCGCATCTATGCCATCGTCCGCAGCACCGGTATCGTCTCCGCCGCGCCCGGCAACAACCAGCGCGTGCCCACACCGGAATGCTTTACGCGTGCTGTCAGCCGCGCCATGCTCAACGCCGATCTCGCGCCCGACTCGCTCCAGCTCATCGAGGCGCACGGTTCGGGTATACCACACTCCGACCAGACCGAGATCAACGTCATGCACGAACTGCTGGGAGCGCGTAAACCGCAACAGCCCCTAGTGGCCATCGGCTCGGTCAAAGGTAATTTCGGCCACACCCTCTGGTCCGCCAGCGCCGCCGGCATATTGAAAGCCGCGCTGGCTCTGTACCACCGCGTCTTGCCCCCCCACGCGGAGACCGAGAAGCCGCTCCAGAAGATCATGACAGCCAAATCACCGCTTTATCTGATTCTAGATGCGCGCCCATGGATCCGGGGGAACAAAAAGAATCCGCGCCGGGCTTGTGTTTCCTCCATTGATTTCACCGGCACTTGCGCCGCTCTTATCCTAGAAGAATTTCCGGAGAGCCAATGAGTAGGTTCAATCATCTTTACACCCCTGTCGAAAGCGAACTCGTGCTTCTTGGCGCTGCCAACGAAGCGGGGCTGGCCGACAATGTGGAGAAATTGGTTCGCTTCCTCGAAAACGTCCCCGCTGTCCCCTTGTCCGACGTGGCCTACACTTGCGCCCTGAAATACCGGCGCATGCCGCATTGCATCGCTTTCGTGGCGTCAACTGTCGCCGACTTGCGCGACCGGCTGAAGCTGGCCCACCGCAAACTGATCGAAAGGGCCGGACGCATACGCGACAAAAGCGGCACCTACTTTTTCAGGGACAAGCTTTGCCCAGAAGGAAAAATCGCCTTTCTCTTCCCCGGCGCTGTCTCGTTTTATCCCGACATGTTGCGCGACCTCTGCCTGGTCTTCGATGACTGCCGCAGCGCCTTCGATGAGTTGGAAGAGGCTTTGATGTCCAGCGAGCCGCCGCGCTTCTCGCCTGCCGATTTCATCTTCCCGCCCGCCGCATGTTACCGCAGCGCTCCCGACAGTTTCGCCGCCAACGCTTTCGCGGAATCTTTCATTGCCTCACACGCCGCCAACACCGCCATGTACCGCTTGATCTCAAAGGTGGGGATCACGCCTGACGGCCTGGCCGGTTTCAGCGGCGGCGATTTCGCGGCGCTGGATGCGGCAGGCGTGTTCGGAAAACTGTCGCGCAACAAGCGCATCATGTTCATGCGCGAAGGCTACCAGATGTTAAACCGTTTCGTTGACCGCGAAGACCTGCCGGAGTGCAAAATGCTCTTGGTCATCGATGCGTCGCAAAATCTGCTGGACACGCTGATTGAAAAATTCCCCGGACGCATGGCGCTGGCCTTCTATCACAGCCCGCGCCAACAGACCATCGCGCTCTCACCGGAAATCATCGCTTCCGTAACAGAGGCGCTACACAACGCCGGCGCCAAAACCATGGCTGTCCCGGTTAACCGGCCATTCAACACCCCATGGTGTTCCAAGGTTCTGCCCTCAATCAGGCAGTTCCTGTCACACTGGGTGCGCCACGTCCCGCAAGTCCCCGTATACTCTTGCGCCACCGCTGAACGCATGCCTTCCCAGCCGCGCGCCATCCTCAGCCTAATCGCCGACCAGTGGACATCCCCCATACTTTTCGATGAAACAGTCAAGCGCATGTACGAGGACGGCTTCCGTATATTCATCGAGCTTGGCGCCCGCGGCAACATGACCAACTCGATCGACGACACTCTCAAAAACCTGCCGCATCAGTCCGTGGCGATCAACCGCATACACCGCTCCGGTGTGACCCAACTGCACCACGCCTTGGGTATGCTCGCGGCCCAAGGCGTGCCGCTGGATCTGATCCAACTCTATGAATCACGGCAACAAACCGTTTTGAACCTAGACCGGCCGATGTCGGTAACCGCGCCTTACGATAACGACCTGCGGCTGTCCGCACGCCTGCCGACACTGACGCTTTTCACGCCCTCCGCCGAGTTCACCGCCGTAAAACCCGTTACCGAAAAACCGCGTAACACAACACCGATAATCCGTGACCCGCGCCACCTCGATTTCGGCGCTGATCTGCCGATGCTCGTGAATGCCGAGATCATCAACGAAACGCCTGGCTCGTCGATCGAAATCGCCAAAACACTTACCCTCGATGATTATCCGTTCTTGAGCGATTATGCGCTAGGCACTTCGCAGCTCTCTTACACCCAGCCAGAGATGAAAGGCTTAACACTGCTGTCGCTGATATCAGGCTTGGAAATAATGTGCGAAGCCGCCCGCAAGCTTGTCCCGCGCCGCCGCGTCGTGCAGGTCGAAAGCCTCAGGTCGCGGCGCTGGGTCGGGTTCGAAAGCGGAGCGCTGCGGGTGATTCTGAGCGCCGAGCGTGTGGCTTGGTCCGACCCTCAATACGCAGCGGTCAGAGTCCAATTGCGCGACGACTCGCCCAACAGCGCTTTCACCTGGCCGATCATCGAAGCCACCATCCTGCTCTCGCAAACCGCAAGCATAAGCCAGACGATCCAGCCGCCGCCGCTGACCAACCCCCGCCCGGTCAACTGGTCTGGACACGACATCTATCCGGACCGGCTTTTCCACGGCGAGCAACTGCGCCTGATCAAGCACGTCGACCTCTGGAGTGAGGAAGGCATCGACTTCGAGATCGAGGTTCCCAGCCGTAACAATGCCGTCCGGCACACCCGCATCCCGCTTTTCTCCGTCTGGCCCATATTGCTCGAGGGTGTCGTGTCGAGCTTTTCCCTCTGGCGCTCGCACGAGAAATTCTCCGGCGCCATCTCGCTGCCGTTCCGCGCCCGGCGCATCAATTTCTATGCGGCCAGTTTTACGGAAGGAGCGCGCCTGCGCGGTTATTTCCGCCTCAAATCCGTCACGCCGCGCTCGCACGCCGCGGACATCCAGATTTCCGACGGTAACGGCAACCTGCTTATACACATACGCGGCTGGGAAGAGCTTTGCGAAAGGGTGCCGCAGGAGTACCACACTTATATCCTGCGCCCCGCCGAACGCTACCTGACGCAAGAGCTGCCGCCCGAGATGCTAGGCAACCCCTCCACGCCTGCCGCGGCTTCCGGCGCCAACGACGTGCCGTTGAAAATCTTCGAGAAGAACCAAGAGCTGTGGCTCAAGACCATGGCGCATGTCCTGCTGTCGCTCGAAGAGCGCGAGGAGTGGATGGAAATGCAAGGCTCCGCCAGCCGCCGCGCCGAATGGCTGTTCGGCAGGGCCGCAGCCAAAGACTCCGTGCGCCGCTTCCTCCTGAAACACTACCAGTCGCGCTGGACCGCCGCCGACATCCCGATCTGGGCCGACGATTCCGGCAAGCCGCACGCGCTCGGCAACTGGCGCGAGCACACCAAGGCCAAGATCGACATCTCCATCGCACACACGGAAAAACTGGTGGTGGCAGCAGTTGTCGCCAACGCGCACATCGGCATCGACATCGAAGCCGTCAACCGCGACCTGACCGAAGATTTCACCAAAGGCGTCTTCACGCATGACGAGCTTGAACTGGCGGCCAACACCGGCGAAGCCCCGACCGCCATGCTGCGTTTCTGGTGCGCCAAAGAGGCGATCTCAAAGGCTCTCGGCACCGGCATACGCTACAGCCCGCGCGACCTTCTGATCACCAACATCGACATGGTGAGCGGCCAGCTCCAGATCGAGCTGTTGGGACAGTGGCTAGACGCCTTCAAACACCTCAAAGGGCGCAAGAACTTAATCTCCTCCTCAATTTACGCCAACCACGTTTTTGCCTCCTGCATTCTGCCGGCATCGCTTTTAGAGGAGGAATGATGCCCCATTAGTATGAGACTGCTGCTGCACAACATCCAATACGCCACCGGGCGACTGCGCCGCTTCGCTTGGATCGAGACACTGATGCGCTCAACCGCGCACTTCCCGAACATCACCCGTTTCGTTCGCAACATCGACCCGGACATCATCGGCCTCGTGGAGGTCGACGCCGGCTCCTACCGCGCCCGCCGCAAAAACCAAGCCAATGAGCTGGCTCGTTCCCTGAAGTATTCCCACCTGACCCGGATCAAATATCCCGAGTCCGGAATCGGACGGCGCCTCCCCGTGATGAACAAGCAGGCCAACTCCGTGCTGACGCGCAATGACATCATGCGCTATGCCTTCCATGATTTCGAGAGCGGCTTCAAAAGCCTCGCGATTGAGGTCGAGTTTGAAAACCTGATTTTTTTTCTCGTGCATCTGGCACTCGGCATCCGCACCCGCCACCGCCAACTGCTGGAACTGTACGACCTGATCAAAAGCGTCTCAAAACCCATCATCGTGGCCGGTGACTTCAACACCCTTTCCGGTGTCTGGGAAATGCGCATGTTCCTGCGCGCCACCGGCCTCACCAGCGCCAACGTCAAACACTCGCCCACCTTCCCGAGCTGGGCGCCCTGCCGCGAGTTGGACTTCATCTGCCACGACAAGCACATCAAGCCCACCCGCTTCAAGATGCCCCGTGTGCGCCTCTCCGACCACCTGCCCCTAGTGCTCGACTTTGAGATTCAATAAGCCGCGCGCTTTCACTTGCCGCCGGTCGTGCTGCCCTTGGCCTTCACGCCAGCGCCATTGCGCGCCGCCCACTCCGCCTGACGAGCCACCCCCATCATGATCGCGACATCATCGTCAGTGTAAACCCCCCGCGAGAAAATACGCTGTATGCCCTGCATCATGTGGTCAGCTTTGTCATCCTTCATGAACCCTATCAACAGCAGCATTTTGCGCCACATCCCGGTGAGCTTGAGCTTGTCCCCCGCGCTGGCCGGCAACGACTTCTCGCAAGGCGGCTCATACACGCCGAGCGCGACATACAGCTCATAACAGCACAACAACACCGCCTGCGCCAAATTGAGCGAGGTGTAACCGGTATGCACCGGGATGCGAATCAGATGCGTGCACATACCGATCTCCTCATTCGTCAGCCCCTTGTCCTCCCGGCCGAAAACCAAGGCCACCCTGCCCTTCTCGGCCAGCCGCAAAAGCTCCGGCGCGATTTCGTGCGGTGTCTTGACATGCTGGCGGTACAGACCGCCGCGCGCGGTTGTACCGACCACAAAAGCGCAATCAGCCACAGCCTCGGCCAAGTCCGCTGCCTCGCGCCGGTTCTCCAGAATCTCTCCGGCGTGTACAGCCATCTTGACAGCATCCTGCCACCCGTCACATATCTGCGGCCCGGCCAGCGCCAGATCGCTGATGCCCATATTCGCCATGGCACGGCAGACCGACCCGACATTACCGCTATAAAGCGTGCCGACCAACACCACCCGTATGTTATCCAAAACCTCTCCCATACACCTTGTCCGGCAACAACCTTGACCCGCCTGACGAACCGGTGCTCGCCCACAACCGGCGCCGCCGTTTCAATCACCACCCATTGATCTATTCTTACCACCTGCCCTGCAATATCGCTTCTTGTTAGCCTGCTCTCTCTATCCCGCGCCGCGCCTATCGCCCCTTCGCTGGCCTGTCCCCGTCACCCCGCGCCGCCCGTATCGTCTTCGCGGCACCTCCGTGTCACCCCGCCCCGCCCCTATCGTACCGGCGGCACCTCCGTGTGCCGCAGCCTTTCGGCTGATGTGGTCTTTCTGACGGTTAACGTCCATAGCACCGACCCGCTCAAGGCCGACATCGAGTCTCAATCGCCTTTCGGCTGATGTGGTCTTTCTGACTTTCCGGAACCCGACTCCCACGCCCAGCCCCTCCTCCGCCCAGGTCTCAGTCTCAATCGCCTTTCGGCTGATGTGGTCTTTCTGACACGGCTTCAGTATGACAAAACACCCAAGTTACAGGTGATGAGATGAGTCTCAGGTGATGAGTCTCAATCGCCTTTCGGCTAATATGGTTTCCTTGACTATATCGTATTCACGGTCGTTTTGCCAAGAGAAAACAAGGGGAAACGCGGATCAGATCGTGATGGCCAGCGAGTCCGGCGCGGTCGTAGGGATGAGCCAGAACTTGCGGGGGTGAGCAGTTCGAGCGTGCGGCGCAAGCCGGAGGCGGGGGCAGAGTGTTTTCCGGCTGTGCCGGTGCCGACGGTGAGGACGAGGAGTTTGTCATGAACCCTTCCCAAAAAGTGAGACACGGAGAGTGTCTCCTTTGTCCAAGGGTAACCTCGCTTCGCTCGGTGGCTTTCAGACAGGAAAGAACGCGAAGAACAGCCCTTGTTTCTTCAAGGGTAACCTCGCTTCGCTCGGTGGCTTTCAGACAGGAAAGAACGCGAAGAACAGCCCTTGTTTCTTCAAGGGTAACCTCGCTTCGCTCGGTGGCTTTCAGACAGGAAAGAACGCGAAGAACAGCCCTTGTTTCTTCAAGGGTAACCTCGCTTCGCTCGGTGGCTTTCAGACAGGAAAGAACGCGAAGAACAGC
>Ga0255347_1001062_pt1 | contig 46966 bp, 34 predicted proteins | sample wastewater_treat_2_FD_192479 | JGI IMG/M metagenome (GOLD analysis project Ga0255347, IMG submission 192479) | Wastewater microbial communities from Lulu Island WWTP, Vancouver, Canada - plant24 | ecosystem: Engineered > WWTP > Wastewater > Unclassified | place: Canada: Vancouver, British...
GGCGCGGCCATATATCGGAGGTTGTCGCGTTTGACATGCCGCCTGATGAGTCTGTCCGCCGGACTGTCCGGAGCTACCTCGCCCGCCGCCACAACGTCGCGGGGTGTTTCCCGCCGCCCGGACCTGAAGCCGTCCTTCAGGCCATGTCACTCGGGCTGTACACGCACTCCCTTTTCTCCACGCAACTGTTCATGCGATAAGTCACGTGTGTCACGTATTGTTTTCAGCAGACTTTGTGATGTATATAGATGGTGAACAGATGCCCGTCTCTCTCGGCCTGAAGCATCGGGATCGAAATCGGGATCGTTACAGAGTGAATAACGAATAGCGGGGAAAAGAACGCTCAACGCTCAAGTGCGGGAACGGGGACGGGCGGATGCCCGCGATGTCAATCAGGTCAATCGGGTCAGTCGATTCGGTAGGGACGGCTCGGCGAGCCGTCTGCGGCTCGTGAGGACACTCGCCCTCCAAGATCCGCGGCGGTTTCGGCGAAACCGCCCTACCGGTTGCAACACGGCTTTGGTATGACAAAATGTCCAAGTTATAGACAAGCTAGTCGCTGGCGGAGGGTTTAGCGGCTTCACCGTCAAAAACCGCCGCCTCACTGCCGGGCAGACCGATGGCGACACGGTTATTGCAGGCGTCAGCCACATACAGAATCCCGTCATCGCCAGAGGTGATTCCCGAGGGCTGCGCGAAAAGCGCCTCCTTCCCGAAACCGTCGGCACAACTCATGCAGTTAGGCATTCCGCCCAAAGTCGTCACCACCCCCGACGGCGTTATTTTCCGGATCATGTGGTTGTCGCGGTCCGCCACCAAAAGGTTGTTGTCGGCATCAAGCCACAAAGCGGCCGGGCCGTTAAAGCGCGCCGCCGCACCCTTCCCATCCACACTTCCCGCCGCACCGGCTTTGCCCGCCAGCGTCGTGACCTCGCCGCCGGGAGCGATCTTGCGGATAGTGTGGTTGCCCGTATCAGCCACGAACACATAACCGGCAGAATCGACCGCCACCCCGCTGGGGTTGTAGAAGCGCGCCCATTCGCCGAATCCGTCGTCACTGCCTGCCGTGCCCGCGCCGCCCGCCAACGTTGTGACCTCGCCTTTAACCGTGACACGGCGGATCAGGTGGTTGCCGCGATCCGCTACGAAGAGATTGCCGTCGCCGTCTATTGCCACATCGGACGGCGAGGAGAAGCGAGACTGACTGCCAACCCCGCCAGCGCTGCCCGCCATGCCGCCCGCACCCGCCAGCGTGGTCACATTCCCGTCCGGCGAGATCTTGCGGATCGTGTGGTTGCCTGCGTCAGCCACAAAAACGGCACCACAGGCGTCACACGCCAAGCCAGCGGGCCCAGAGAAAAGCGCAGCCGCTCCTTTACCGTCGGCGAAACCTTGCGTTCCGGCTTTGCCTGCCAGAGTTTTGACTGTTCCATCCGCCGCAACCGTCCTGACAACATGGCTGAAGTTATCTGAAACCGTCAGGTTCTTATGCCGGTCGAGAGCGATGCCGGTCGGTCGGTTGAACAACGCCTCGGCGCCTTTGCCGTCAATATTACCAAGACTGCCGGGACAACCGACCAGGGTTTTCCAGTGGTAGCCGGTGAACAACACAACCGGCGCGACTTCTGCCAACGGCTTCGGTTCCTCCGGAACGCTCAGCTTGCATCCGCCGAGCGCGGCCAGCAATGTGACCGCCGCAGTCAAACGCACACTTCTCATTTGCCCCCTCTCGTTTTCCCTTATAGGAAAATGTGTCCAAGCATGTGCGTATTTGAGTTAGTGAATCTTTCAGGCGCCCTCTAGTATTCACTACTTAGCTGCCCGTACGCACGCGCGTCTGCGCGGTTCGCGGAGAAAGCTCACCCCGCGTTTTTTCCAGATCATTACTCAATATCCATGACATAAACCTGCCGCGTTCCCTCATGCACGGAGTTGAACGCCAGCATCTTGCCGTCCGGACGCCAGCGCGGATGCAGGTCGCAACGCGAATAGGGCTCACGATAAATCTCAGGCACAAGATAAGTGCCGAGCGGCAAGATCGCCTGATCGCTCATCCGCAACACCATCAGTTTGCGCTCTCCCAATTTGTCAGGATAGGTGTCGGTAGCCATCCACTTGCCGTCGTCAGAAAAAACACCGTGGCCGTCGAAATCAAGCAACCCCATGCCGACACGCGTGTAGTCTTCCTTGCCCACGGTGAACAGCACATGACTCCAAAACTTGTCCATATATTTGGCGGTCACCATCAGCCGGTCGCCGTCCAGCCAGTTGAAGTGCGAGCCGCTCCAGCCGTCCGGAAAACAACGGCGCACATCCGTACCGTCGCGGTTGCAGGTGAACGAGGTGGTCTGCCAGCCGCGGACTGTCGCCGGGTTGACCGAGCGCGCCAGCCAGAAGATTTTCGACCCATCGCGGCTGAAGACCGTGTGGCAGAAATAAGCCAGGTCCTGACCCTCGGCTACCTTGGGCATCATAGCGCGCGCCGAGGCTATCGATACGATCAGCTTTGCTTCGCCGGTCTCCAGATTGACCAGAAACAGCCCGTCGTCTTCCGGCCAGGTGACACTCTCGCGGGCATCCTGCCCCTTGCCGTCATAACCGTAATCCGGACGGGTCAGGCGCAACCGCGCATAGTTGATGCTGACCGCCTCCTTGCCGTTGGGTGAGACCGTGCTGATCGGATAAGGGATGATCTTTTTCGCTTTGGTCTCAATGTCGAAAATCACCGAGACAAACTTGCCGTCCACCAGGTCATTGTAGATAAACTTGCGGTCAGGATCGGTGGCCAGCCAGTGGGCCATGGTAGCCTCTTGGAAATTCCAGCAACGCGTGTCGGTAAGCGGGATGAAACGATTATTGTCCCGCAAGTCCACCAGCCCCAGCACCGCCGGATCATTGACGGTCGGCAAACCTTTACGCACCTCGGTCTGCAAGACCGTGACATACCGGTTGTTCGCGCTCCACGAGTTGATCGCGTAGTAACTGGCGAAAAGGTGCTCTTTGGGACCGGACGTGATCGGACGCGCGCGGGAAAACTTGGGGAAACCCCCGCCTGCGGCGGCGGTTAATGTTGTCAAAACAACGAATACAGTGGTGAGATAATTTTTCATAGCATCAGATAAAGAAATTGTGTTTGGTCAAGGACAGGTCGCCGAGCCGTCCGTTTTGTTTTATAAACATCACAAAGACAAATGGAACATCCTGCGGGTTGCGCAGGCGGTAGTGTGCTTCAGTCCGGCCGGACTGAAGCACACCCGTAGACAATCAGCCTGCCTCGATCGCGTCATTCGGGCACTCGCCCACACACACGCCGCAATCGATGCATTTGTCTGCGTCGATCACATAAATCGGATCGCCCTCGCTGATCGCCTCGGACGGACAAGCTTCCTTGCACAGGCCGCAAGCCACGCAACCATCTGTAATCTTATATGCCATGATATTCTCCTTAGGGTTATCGTCCGGCCCGGTCATGCGGCCACGCATGTATCCAAGTCACCGGCGCTTAAAAGCCTTTGTTTACGTTTTGGATTCTAGCCTATGATGCGGCTTGCCGCAAACAAAAACACTTTTATATAATAATGGAAAGATGGTAAGTTCGTTGTGTTGTCCGTCGCGGACAAGGATCCGTACGGGTATGAGATACTGAATTGGGGGAATGGAGATGCTTCGAATGGGAAAATGGTCATGCTATCTGCTGACGATGTTTGGAGCCGCCTGTGCGTGGGCTGGAAGCGGCCCGCTGACTTGGGGAGGCCGGACGGCGCATCCTGCTGTCGTCAATCCCGTGATTGCGATCGAGAACGTTTTATCATTGCGCGGTGAGTGGGAATTCTCTATGCCTGAAAGGGACGTGCCGAACCGCAACGGCATCTGGGGGAACTTCTATAAGAAGCAGACTTGGGCCTCGTCGCGGCCGATTCGCGTACCGGGTTGCTGGGAGGCGCAGGGTGTCGGTGAGCCGGGGATGAGCGAACCGTGGGATCCCACCTGGGATCACTGTGCCAAGCCGATCCGCCACAAGTATATGGGCGAAGGCTGGTACCGCAAGACGGTGACGATTCCCGCTGCGTGGGCCGGCAAGCGCATCTGGCTGAAGGTCGGCGGGGTTAAGTCCATCGGCTGGTTTTGGGTCAATGACCGGCAGGTCGCTCTCGTCGACACGTACTGTGCGACGGAGAAGTACGAGATCACCGATCTCGTTGAACCGGGGAAACCGGCCAAGATCGTCGTCGATGTCGACAACCGCAAGCCGTCCCGCAAGGGCATCATGAGCGGCGCTCACCGCTGGGGCGGAATCTATCGCGACATCGAGCTTGAGGCAACGCCGGACGTTTTTATCGACGACGCTTGGGTGCGCGGCGACTTCGACGGCCGCAAGGCCGAGGTGAAGGTAAAGGTCGAAGGTGAAATGGTGGAACAGTGGAAAGGCGGGAAACTGCGGGCGACGGTCGAGGGCGAAACGGCTGAGACACCGATGTCTCATTCTGCCTCCACCTCGAATTACAACCTCGACCTCGCGCTCCGCGTGTTCCGCCCCTGGTCGCCGGAGCAACCGAATCTCTATACGGCGAAGGTCGAACTCGTCTCGGCGGACGGCCGCGTGCTGCAGACGCGTTTCGAGCGTTTCGGCGTTCGGAAGTTCGAGGTGCGCGGACGTGACTTCTATCTCAACGGACGTCCGTTCTACGTGCGGGGCTTCGGCGACGACGCCGTCTATCCGCTGACAGGCATGAGCCCGGCGGACCGTGACTACCACCGCCGTCATCTAGCCAAGGCCCGTGCGGCAGGTTTCAATTTTGTGCGCCTCCACACACATTGCGAATTGCCAGAATACTTCGAGGCGGCGGACGAACTCGGCGTTCTCATCCAAGCCGAGTTGCCGTATTACAGCGATGTCCCCTGCGAGGGCTTTGCGTTCGACCCCGTGCGCGACGTGACGGAACTGTGGCGCAATTATCGCCGCCATCCGTCCTTTGTCGTCTATTCGACGGGCAACGAGGGCTCGTTCGGCGATGTACTGGACGTGCGGTTGCACGCCTATGTCAAGGAGATGGACCCCGACCGGCTCAAAATCTGCCAGGACAGTAACGTGCCAGCGATCAACGCTCCGGACCGCGCCGATTTCTGCGGCGGCCCCATCACGTTTTGGGAGCGCGGCACCTTCGACCCCGGACGTCCGTTTGTAACGCACGAGTACCTGAACCTCTGCGTCAAGTCCGATGCGCGCGACGCGGCGAAATACACGGGCGCTTGGTTGCCGCCCGCCACGCGCGCGACGCGAAACGCCTGGCTGGAGAAATTCGGACTCGGGCAGGACTGGGGCGACCGCCTTCAGGACGCGCAGAACACATTACAGAAGGTCTGGCAGAAACGCGGCATAGAGGCCGCGCGGCTCGATCCGTTCTGCCGTGGTTACTGCTTCTGGACTATCACCGATGTCGTGGTTTGGAATAAAAGCGCCGAGTCCTACTCGGCACAGGGCCTGTTCGATCCCTTCTGGGACGAGAAGCCGTGGGGTTCGTCCGTGTCGGACTTTGCCCAGTTTAACTCACCATCGTGCGTGCTCGTCGACTTCTGTCCGACACAGAGCGTATTCGTTGCCGGCGATCAGTTTCAGGCGGATGTCTTTCTTGCGCACTACGGAGAGAGTCCGCTCGTCGATGCGGACGCTGTCTGGCGGCTCTCGGTCGGTGCAGAGGCTCTGGCTTCCGGTTCGGCCTCGGTCGGTCTGCAGGTCGTGGGGCACGTCCGAAAAGTCGCGACCTTCAATATCTCCGTCCCGGCTGTCGAGAAGCCGGTGAAGGCGTTGTTCGCCGTTTCGGTCGGCCCCGTTAAGAACGCTTGGGATTTGTGGCTGTTTCCGAAAGGCCCGTCTCTCCGCGACATCCGCGAGAAGGCGGAGCGTGCTGGCGTCTGCATCGCCGCGTCTGGCACAACGGAAGCGAAGGCGGCTCTTGCCGACGGGCGTCCGTTTGTCACGGTCGACAGGACAGCGGGCGCGCCGAACGTGAAGCTCGGCTGGTGGTGGATGGGGGCGCAGGTCGGGACTGCCATCCGTCCGCACCGTGCGCTCGGTTCGTTTCCGCATGAAGGCGTGCTGACGCCGCTTTTCTTCCGGATTCTCAAGCGGGGTTGCGAATTGCCCGTTTCGGGGCTGCGTCCAGACGACATGATCATTGTGGGCGAAGGCGGCGAGAAGTGCTATCTCTATCTTGGCGAGCGTCAGGTCGGGAAATCCCGTGTGTTTGAATGCCACGGGTTGGATATCTTGGCCGGTCTGCCAGAGGGGAACTGGTTGTTGAATGCGTTGGTGACGGAACTCGCACACGAGAGACCGTAGCGGATTGTCGCCATAAACGGAAATAAAAGAAGAGAAAGAGAGTGAAGTCATGACAACTAAAAATTCATGCCGCAATCTTGGATGTATGCATTTCTCGCCTCATAAAAGCGGTTGGGCGATCGCATTGTTGATGATCGTCGCGTTCATCGCGGCAGCGGATCAGGTGCTCGAATTTGCGGCGGCAGACAAGCCCGCGACTTTGGGTGCGGGTGGCGAACTGACGTTCACTTATGAAGGCGACCTCGTCTCGAATTTGACGGCCCACCCTGCGGGCACCGTTATAGTGCTCCAGTAAACTACGGAATGATTTTTTAGGAGAGATTCCTCCATGAATGTATTCAGGATGTTTTTCATCGTGGTTGTCGTATTGGCGACACAGGTTTTGCCCGCTGCCGACTACTCGCGAACTGGAGGTTGCACATGTCCGCCGTTCGCTGAGAACAGCGTGGTGAAAAAGGCTCGCCGAAACTATGAGGCGGTCGCCGCCGCCTACGCGCTGAGGACGCCCGCGAAGCAGGATCGTTTCACAGACGGGTGGGCGTTCGTCCGGGCGGTGTACGGGCCGGAATTCGGGCGCGCAGAAGCACGCCTCTCCCCGGTTTTCGAATATGATCGGACGCAGGACACCGCCGGACAGGATGCGGCGGTTCGGCGGGCGGCAGAGATTCTCCTGCCAGGCGATGTTGTCGTGTCAGACGGCACGAACGTCTGTTTCTACGCGGGGGATGTTTATGGCGATGGCCGCAGCAAGGTGTTGGCGATCAATCCCGCCGGATTCGTGAGTGAGTGGGACGCAGGCAACTATTTATTTAACTGGCCGCACAATCTTCAAAAGCTACACGCGGCCGAACGGTTTGAGGTGTTCCGCCCGATCAATGACCCGACGGTTAAAATCGTTGACCGACGGAATTTTCCACGCGGTATTGGCGAAAAAATCGCGGATGAACGTGTCCGTGCGGTGCTGGCGACGGCCTGGGCGCACTATGTCAAGAACGAATGCACACAGTATGATTCCATCGGTTTGGTCTGCCACGAAATATTGCGCGCTACCAAAAAGAATTGGTCGCGCAAGAACGACAAGCTGCCGATCGAAGCATGCACGCGAGACCGAACCTATTATTCCGTCTGCTCATCATTCGCCTACGAGGTCTATTATGGGGCATTCGGGTATGGCATTGGCGATGACCATAAGGGGCGGCTCTCGTTCGAACTGACCCAATTTCCTCCGCCAGACATCCTCGTCTATCGTCACGAGAAAGGGAAAGATGCCAAGTCCGACAAAACCGTAATCGCCGAGGCGCGCGCCGCACTCAAGCCGGGCGACGTAATTGCCTATTCGCATCAGAAGAAGACAAAAGCGGGACATGTGCTCATCTACGTCGGTCAAGTGGACGGTATCCCCACACTCCTGCATTCCAGCGGACAGAAATTCGATTTCAATAACAAATTCGACAAGGTTGAAATGGAAGGCACCATCTACAAGAACGACCTCGACGACTGCCTGTTTACGAAGGGGAATCCGCGCTATATTTTGAAGTTCGACGAGTTCGTGATTCTACGTCCGCTTAAAAAGGCCGAACTCGCCTTGACCATAACCGGCAAGGCGCGGGCGGCACATCCGAAGTTCCGGTATGACCGATGCGTGGCGGGCGGCATTTACGGCAGCGTCCTGCCGGGCGAGCACCTCCGCTACACGGTTGAGGTGTTTAATGCAGCGAATGAGCCGAGCGATGCGACGATATACGAGAAATTACCTAAGGGCGTTGAATTCGTCTCTTGTTCGCTGGGCGGTGTGTGCAAGGACAATGTGATCGAGTGTCCGATCATGCTCAAGCCGGAAGAGCGTCGCACTTTTGAATGGACGGTGCGGGTGCTGGCTGAGCCGGGCGAGGAAATCGTTGCCGAAGGTGGCAGCGCGGGCGGGATTCCGTCGAACCGGCTCGTCACACAGGTGGTCGCGCGCCGTGTATCGGTGGATGACGCCTTCCGGTGGGCCGACCGCAATCTGATGCACAGCGAGGAGTTTCCGTCTTGCCGCGTCCGCGATTGGTGCGGCGGTTACCGTACGGCTGAGCCGCCGCGTGACGAACGTGTGCGCGAGACTCGGTCACGCGACCTGATGCCGGGCGATGTCGTTGCGATATGGGAGGAGGGGCAGCCCAAGCCAATCCACATCTGGGTGCGGGATGCCGTGGGGCTGGTAGAGCGTACGGACAAGGGGCTCAGCCGGGTAGACGAAGCGCGCGTCACAGCACTCCTTGCCGCTGATCGCTTTGTCGCGTTCCGCCCGGCAGCAGAGCCGTGATTTTATGAAACCCATATTCTGGATAACTGGAACGTTCAACGCTCAGGTTATCGGTAGGGACGGCTCGCCAAGCCGTCTGCGGCGGTTTCGGCGAAACCGCCCTACCGGTTGCAACACGGCTTTGGTATGACAAAATGTCCAAGTTATAGACAATTCGCAAATGACATGTAAATGCGGGGGCATGGGCATGAGACGACTTCTAATGGCGATTGCTGCAGCATCCGCCGCAGTTGCAGTGACAGCCGCCGATTTCCGGGTGACGGAGAATACTGGCGCGGCGAATACCAGTTCCGCACAACGGTGGATCCGACGCAACCCACACTGTTCCAGCGTAATGCGCATCTGGCGAGCGCGCGGATGCCTGCGCCCGACTTTTTACTTCTCGCCTTTTACTTTTTACCCATTCACCTTGAACCCTTTGACCTTTTGCGATTCAACTTTATTGAATCGTACCTTTATGGCTTTTGGGGTTGACTCTTTTCGCCCCTCCTCCGCATAATAGATTCCAATCATAGGAATCGGTATGCCGATTATTAGTCAAGCCTGTGGATATCTATGATAACCTTATATCTCCAATGCGGGCGGAGCCCGCAACCCAATTCAATCTCACACAAAGGCTCAAAGGACACAAAGGTTTTTCTATGGCAACCATTACTTTCATTCGTGCCTTTCGTGTCTTCGTGTGAGAAACAACTTGTTTTTTATCATGCTTGTTGAGTCGCAAGGCACTAATGCGTTGATTATGACTACTTTATCAGCACTTCGTTTTACGGCGTTCGCGTTGGCCGTCGCCGCGTCCGCCGCTTGGGGATATCGGCCGCCGGTTGACACGGCGGACGGCCTTTCGTTGCGTATCGAGGGTCTGGAACAGATTCCGGCACCGCCGGGCAGCCGTAATCGGCGCGACGTCGGCTGCCGTGAACTGGACGCGACGCAACCGATCACCTTCGATTTCACGCTTTCCAACGGCACCGCGCGTGCCGTTTCCGGCACGTTCACCGCTTGGATGAATGACGACTGGCGTGTGGAGGGCGCGGAGCAGGAAACCATCGAACTGCCGCCCGGCGGCGTGAAGAGACTGCAACGCACGGGGGTGCCCGGCCCGCGTGTTCTGCCAGCGCTCTATCCGATCCACGCATCGTTTGCGCCCGCAACCGGCGGCACGATCCTCCATCCCGTGGGCATTTTCCGTGCGAAGACGCCCAACCGCGCTTTTACGCGCGCACCGAAATTCCGTAACGCGCTCACTGAAGGCACGTGGCGGCTCGACTGCGATTTCGCCTACACGGTATCGGTAGAGGTGAAAGACGTAGTAACGGAGCTTGAGAATCCGAATCGCCCCGAACCGCTCTCGCATGGCTCCTTCGCGCGAACGCCGTCCTACGGCGCGGAAGCCGGCGGCAGGCGGAAGCGTGGTTTTAACGCCCATCCGCCATACATGAAAGGCCCTGGCGCCGTGCGGGCCGATTTCCCGCTCGCGCTTCCCGCCGTCACCCCCGTCAAACTCAAGTTCGATGCCATGCTTTCGACGTGCGGCAGACCGCGCAATCCGGGCGACGGCGTGACAATGCGTGTGCTGGCGAAGGAACAGGGTGCTGACGACGCTATATTCCGCGAACTTTACACGAGCCACGTTGCCGAGTCGGGCGCATGGTATCCGGGCGAGGCGGACCTTTCCGCATTTGCCGGGCGTAAGATCGTGCTACGACTCGCGGGCGATCCGGGCCCGGAGATGAACACCTCCTTCGATTCGCACACATGGGCCGATCCGCGCCTTGAAATCGGCGCCGTGCCTGCGGCGACCGACGAGGCGGCGTGGCGGGCACGCGAAGCCGCCGCTGTGACCAAAGCGCGCGCGGCTTTGGCGCAGGGGGGCGATGAAGCATCCGGCCGCTATCTGCTCGAAGATTGCGGCGAACGTTATGGCGCCGCCGTAGAAGAGGGGCCCGCCGGTTTTCTCGATGCTGTTTTCGCGTTCACCGACGGCGAGAAAGACCTGACCATCCGCGGCTTCTCGTGCGAGATTGACGGCGAGATCCTCGCGAATCTGACATCCCGCCCCTACGTGCGGGTGCGGGTGAGCGCCGAGAAGGGCGCGTTGCGCGTGGCGTGGGATACGCGTGAAGGGCCAGCCAAGGCGGTTGACGGATCGCCGCGTTTCACGCGTCTGGCACCGGGGCCGGCCTCACAGCGCGCATGGCGCGTCTACGCAGGCTTCGGCAGCGTATGGGAGAATCTCCAATTCCTCGACATGCAGGCGAGCGGCCATTCGCTTTCCACCCGCCACGTCGGCTTCGATTACCCGAACGGACTCTCGCTCGTGCAGGCCACAGACGTGCCCCACGACCGTCTGGAGGTCGACGCATCGAACAGGGTGGCGCGTCTCGTGGCGCACAACGACGCCGTATTCACCTTCGTGCCCTCTGCGCGCGGCGCCTTCGCCGCGGCGCGTCGTTTCGCTGCTGTGAGCGGTTACCGCGCTGCCCCCGGCGTAGAAAAAATGCTCGGGCGAATGTGCATCGACGACTGGAGCGGAAACTACAAGAGCGCTGCGGCCACTCTCCGCCGTTTCGCGCGCTATGGCCTTAAGGACCTGCTCTATCTGCAGCACAACTGGCAGCGTTGGGGTTACGACCGCCGCTTGCCGGAGGTGTATCCCCCGCGCGGGAACCGCGCCAAGTTCGATGACATGGTGCGCGCCGCGAAAGAAGCCGGCTACCTCTTCGGCATCCACGACAACTATGTGGACTACTATCCCGACGCGCCGGGATTCTCCTACGACCTCATGTGTTTCAATCCCGACGGCACGCCTCTCGAAGCGTGGTACAATCCCGGCCCGCAATCCCTCAGCTACCGCTGGCTCCCTCATGCGATCCACCCCACGCTTAAGCGCAACATGGCGCTCCAGCGTGACGGGTTCAACCCCAACGCGCTATTCATCGACGTGTTCACGGCCTCCATGCCGAAGGATGTGATCGACCGCCAAGGCGTGTTTTATCCCGCCGCGCGCAACGTCAAGGAGTGGTGTGACGCTTGGCGCGAATGCCGCGAGGTCTACGGCGTGCCGGACGCGGTGATGGTGAGCGAAGCCGGCAACGATACACAGATCGGGTTCGTAGACGCGGCGGCGTCCGACCACTACTCGCCCTGGAAACTCACGCCGCAGGCCGTGTTCGACGACGGCGAGCGCGTGCCTTGGCACGACGCTGTCACACACGGCAAAATGCTGCTTTTGGGCGGCGGTCTCGGGGCGCGCTATTCGCAGCCGGTGGGCAGCGACAAGCCGGGCGACCAGGATCTTCACGGCTACGCTTCTGACGACTACTTCTGTACCACGGTGATCGGCGGGCGTGTGCCGATGGCTGCATTGCCCGACCGCAAGGCGGTAACGACCTATTGGTTGCTGAACAACCTGTGCGCGGCACTCGGCCGCGCGGAGTTTGAAACTTTCGCCTTTGACGGCGACAATCTGCACCGCCAGCACGCGACCTTCTCGGGCGGCGGCGACGTGCGGATCAACCGCGATCCAAAGGGGCCGTGGAAACTCGCCGACGGCACGACGTTGCCCACCTATGGTTTCCTTGCGCGGGCGGCTGGCAATCATGTGGCGGGGGTGGTGGAGATCGACGGCCAGCGCGTGGGTTTTGCGGAGAGCCCGGGCCTTTTCTTTGTGGACGCCCGTCCGCCTGCGGGAACGGGCGAGGAGACTTACGTGGCGTCGCGGGTGCTTTCAGCAGAGCTTCGTGCGCCGAATCGCCTGCATGTGAAGGTCGAATGGACGCTCGACAGCCCGATGCCCGATAACGTGAAGACCTTTACGCATATTGTTTCCCCCAAGACGTGGCAAATCGCCTTCCACGGGCAAGGTGCGCGCCTCACGCCCGAGCAGCGCGCGAAGGCGGGCACGTACATATCCGAAATGATCATTGATGCACCGAAGAGTGCGGAGGACGGCGACTATGCCATCCGCTACGGGCTTTTCGATCCGCAACGGCTGGTGATTCGCGGATTCTGTGATGATGAGAGGCGTGTACGCGGCGGTACGCTCACCGTGCGCCGGACAACGCCGGACGGGACGCCCGCGCTCACATGGCGTGCGGAGACCACGGGCACGGAACGCGATATCGAACTCGGCCTCAACATAGCCGGAAAGATGATCGATTTCGGCGGCATCCGCACCGAAGGCGCATTCCGCTTGGATTATTCAAATGCGGACTCGTGGACCGTCTTGCCGTTGCCGGGCTCTTGCACCTTCCACGCGGAAATCGATCTTGCACGCTTTGGCGCGGCAGGGAGGCATGTGGCAACAGCGGAGCCGTTTGATCCGAATGCCGCCGCGCCTGTCTTGACGCAACAGGGCGATGTCGTCTCTTTCGCGTCCGAAGGCAACGGCTTTCGTTTGCTCTTTAAGAAATGACAAGAAAAGGCGATGAGTAAATCGAAGAAACTGCTTTTGATAATGATGAGCGGCCTGGCGCTTGTAGCGCAGGTCGAGGCGCAAGGCAAACGGGGTGAGGAGCCTCTGCCTGCCGGTGTGACATTCGCCGAAGAACGGACGACCGGGCTTGTCCGGCTGGAGAACCGATTCGGACGGCTCGAGGTTTCGCTGAAGGGCGCACAGATTCGCTCCTACGTTCCTGCAGGACAGACGGAGCTGCTGTATCGTCCGCGCAATATGGATTTTTCGGGACAGGCGTTAAACCATGGAGGCATTCCGGTTTGCTGGCCTTGGTTCGGGCGCAATGGGGAGCCTGGTTCTCCTCCGCATGGTTACGCTCGTTATTCTGATTTCATTTTTGGCGGAGTGCGCCGATTCGACGATGGTTCGTTGGAACTGATATTGCAATTGCGCCCGACCCCCGAGAACTTGAAATTGTGGCCGCATGAAGTCGAGCTAGACTATCGCATCACACTCGGGCCGAAGCTTCGCCTGGAACTCGAAACGCGTAATGCGGGGAAAGATCGCGTGGTGATCACGGAAGGACTTCATCCTTACTGGAAGGTGTCGGATCGAAAGAACGTGCGGGTCGATGGGCTGGACGGTCTGCGCTATTGCTTTGCGGACGAGGGGACGGTGGATGACAAGATTTGGAAGGGTGAATTTATCCCGGATGGACACTTCGATCATGTGTTTCGCCTTGCGCCTAAAAGAAAGCCCGTGTCGATCTCTGACAGTATGACAGGCCGACGGATTGTGTTGTCTGGTGACGGTTATTCGAAGCTCGTGATCTGGACGCCGGCCCCGTTCGAGGCGGGCGAGTTGGGGAACCTCCCGCTTGAGGACAGCTTGGTTTTCGTCTGCGTGGAACCGGCAACGCTTTTCCGTGACGAGGCTTATGTGCTTGCGCCCGGCGAAAGCCACATCATGCGCGTATGTATCGCGGCGGAGTGATGATTTTTTGGGGGCTGCTCCAGCCGCAGGTCGCGGGTCGATTTCGCTTATTGCGACCACGCAGTAGCTCGCAATGATGAGTGTAAAAACGGGCGGGGCGCGGTTGCGTGGTGCAAGGTTTTAACCTCATCTTTGTGACCACTGCGTGGTCACAATAAGTGGCTCGCAACCGTGAGAGTAAAAGCTGCGCTGTGCCTTTTCGCACCTTCGTGGTAAGCATTAAATCACCTAAGGTTATAAACAGGTGATAATAAACTTGTTAATAACTCATAAATACTTGATAATCAATAAGATAACCTTGGTGATATTATGTTGATATCTTTCGCTTGTAGATAACCTACGGTTCAGGGCATACTGTTTTTCATGGCGAATCTTTCCATAGATTGTTGTCGAAGGCTGGCCGAGGCGCGGCGCGCCAAGGGTATCACGCAGAGTGCGCTAGCGGCCCGTGTGGGTTGCACACAGTCGGCGATCAGCATGCTGGAGGCGGGGCAGACTTCGAAGATCGCCCAAGAGAATGTCCAGCGCATTGCGGATATATTGGAGGTTAAGCTCGATCTTGCGGAGAGTCCGGAAACGGCGGAACGTCCGGCTGCACTGTTGCCAGGACACGCTTTCTGTCCCAATGCAGCGTGTTTGTCGAATGTACCCTACCTTGTTGACGGCCGCATGTTTTTCTGGCCGGCTCCGCAGCCTAGCGGTGCGCGCGATGCCCGCGCCTGCGCGGTCTGCGGTGAGCTTTTGGAACACCTTTGCCCCAATTGCAGCGCGGCTTTGACGCAGGGCGCCTGCTGTCCGGCTTGCGGCCGACCGAAAGTGACCGACACCGTCTCGTGCGCTCTGAAGACAGATGCGGCGGAGTGGGCCGCGCGGCGGCGGCGCGATATCGCGGAGTGGCGTTCGCTGCAAGGCTGAGGCAGAGACAATTTTTTTGTGGCGCGGGAACGGCGGCGCGGTTATATTGATTCACGTCGTTATGAATAAAAAGAAACTGCTGATCGTCACTGATGGGAAGGCTGGCCACGAGAACCAGTCGAAAGCGTTCTGCCGGGCGTTGGGCTATGGTTTTGATTTGGCTCTGGCGTCCTACCCGACCCGCTTGCATAAGGCGCTCTCGTACCTGATCGACCGCTTGGGCTTTGTCGTGGACTTCCCTTTCAAGATCGCGGCTGCGGAAGGTTATTATGACGCGGTGGTGTGTACCGGCTCAACAGCATTCTACCCCGGCAAGATCGCGGCGCGCCGCCGCGGCATACCGGTGGTGGCGATTCTCTATCCCAGCGGCTACAAGAAGATGAACTTCGACTGCATTTTGGCGCCGAGTTTCGATCGCCCGCAGCCTTATCCTAACATCATCCCGGTGCCGGTGAACCTGTCTGTCCCTGACGAGGCCTTTTACGAGGAAGGCGTGGCAGCCTTCCGTCAACACCACACGCCTTCTGACCGGCCTGCGGTCGCTGTCATCATCGGAGGGAACAGCGCGATCGCCAAGATGCGGCCCGAAGAGATGCGGCGCGACCTGGATCGCGTTTTTGCCCTGACGCCTGACCATGAGCATTGGCTGACCACCTCGCGCCGCACACCGCCTGCGATCGAGGAGTTGGCGGAGAGCTACCCCTTTGACTACAAGCTGATCTACAGCCGCGACAAGTTCAACCCGATACCGGCCTTTGTCGCGCTCTGCGAGCGCATTTTCGTAACCGCCGAATCTACAGGCATGATCAGCGAGGCCGTCACCTGCGGCACGGCGCATGTCGAGATACTCATGAACATCAAAAAAGAGCACTCAAAGTTCCGCAGGTTCATCGATGATCTGGAACGCAGCCGGGCCGTGCATGTTTTCGACGGCACGCTCGGCGAAGCCAACCACAAGATAGATCTCGCGCCGATATACGAGAGAGCCCGCGCCCTGCTGAAGATTTAACAGAACGCTCAACGTTCAATTTTCAGCACATAACATTCAAGTTTTTGGTAGGGACGGCGCCCCGAGCCGTCCCGGGTGTGGTTTTACTTCGTTGCACCGCACCTAGGATTCAGGAGCCAGGGTTCTGGGTTCAGGCTTGTTTTGCAACGACTTACGTAGTAACGCCCTTCCTATTGTGGCGCCCGCAAAACTGGAGACACACAACTGTTTGTCATAATCGCCATAAAAGGTTGCCGCGCAACACCTGAACCCTGAACCCTTTGACCTTTTGCGATTCAACTTTATTGAATCGCACCCAGCCGTCCCTCCCCAAAAATTCCTAATTCCTGATTGCTAACTCCTGACTCAGCGCATAGCGCGATACACCCGCGCCCCCGACTTCCCCTATCCCGGCACCGCTGCTACCGATCCTGCCGTCCTGCGTAGCGCGTTTACGCGCACTCCTACCACTTACCACTCACCTCCCCCTGAACCCTAGGCTTGTAAACAGGGGTGGTTTTTCTTTAATATAACAATTCACTTTTTTAGGTGGCAGGAGAGCAGGTTATTTATGAAGAAGATCGGTGTTGGCATATTAGGTTTCGGTACGGTCGGCGCGGGCGTGGCAGACGGTCTGCTGCGCAACCGCAAGGTCATGGCCGAAAGGCTGGGCGTGGAGGTCGTGTTGCGGCGTGTGGCCGACATCGATATCACGACCGACCGCGGCATCGGAATTGATCCGGCGCTGCTGACCACGGACGCGATGTCAGTGATCAATGACCCGTCGGTTGATATCGTGGTCGAGCTTATCGGCGGCACGGGCGTAGCCAAAAAATTTGTGCTGGCGGCTTTGGATGCGGGCAAGGCGGTGGTGACAGCCAACAAGAAACTGCTGGCTGAGTACGGCGACGAGATTTTCAGCGCTGCCGAACGCAACGGTGTGGACATTTACTTCGGCGCCAGCGTTGGCGGCGGCATACCGATAATACGTGTGTTGCGCGAGGGTTTGGCGGGTAACGAGATCCACAGCATCCACGGCATACTGAACGGCACGTGCAACTATATCCTCACCTGCATGGAGCAGGAGGGCGTGGCTTTTGACGAGGCATTGGCGGCAGCGCAGGAGGCTGGTTATGCCGAGGCCGATCCCGCGCTGGACATCGACGGCGGCGACACTGCCCACAAGGCGGTGATTCTGGCTTCGCTGGCCTACGGTTTTCATGTGCCGCTGGAAAAAGTGCCTATAGAGGGCATCCGCAGCCTGTCCGGCATGGACGTGCGCTATGCGGCGGGACTGGGCTACCGCATCAAGCTGTTGGCGGCGATCAAGCGCGATGGCGACATGGTAGAGATCAGTGTGCATCCCACGCTCGTGCCGCACAGCCACATGCTGGCCTCGGTCAGCCATGTTTTCAATGCGGCCATGGTCAACGGTGACCTTAGCGGCGACACCCTGTATTACGGACGCGGCGCTGGACGCGAGCCCACGGCCAGCACGGTGATCGGCGACATCGGCGATATCGCGCGCAATCTGATGGCCGGGAAATCGCGCTACCGGCGCGGTGTCTGCGTGTCGAACGAGGGGCGGCTCGGGATCCGGCCTGCCGAGGAGGTGGCCAGCCGTTACTATCTGCGGCTGATGGTGCGGGACAAGGCCGGTTCGCTGGGCGTGATGACCACGATCCTCGGGCGGCACGGTGTCAGTATCATGGCGGCGACGCAGCAGGAGACCGCTGACCTGCCGGAGGACGCGGGCTTTGTGCCGGTGGTGATGCTGACGCACACGGCCAAGAGCGCGGATGTCGACGCGGCTCTGCGGGAGATCAGAGCCGCCGGAGTCTTGAATGAAGACGCGGTGAAGCTGAGTATGATATGATTTAAGTAAAAGGTAATAGGTAAAAAGTCGGGAGCGCGGGTGTGCCGCGCTACGCGCTGAGTCAGGAGTTAGCAATCAGGAATTAGGAGTTTTGGGGAGGGACGAGCGTCTGCTCGTCTGGGTCGGTCGGATGCCCGCGATGTCAGTCGGGTCAGTCGATATCAGTCGATTCGGTAGGGACGGCTCGCCGAGCCGTCCGCGGCGGTTTCGGCGAAACCGCCCTACCGGAGAGGAAATAACGCTCAACGTTTAAGTTATAGACAAAAAAGGTATGGCGGTAGAAATGATGAAGGTTTGTAAATTCGGCGGTTCGTCAGTGGCGAACGCGGAGCAGGTGACGAAGATCGTTGATATAGTTATAGCTGATCCGGCAAGGCGGGTGGTGGTGGTGTCTGCGCCCGGCAAACGCGACAAAAACGACATCAAGGTCACCGACATGTTGATATCCTGTGCCGAGGCCGCCTTGGCCGGACAGGATTGCGAGCAGCTTCTGGCTGACATCGTCGAGCGCTACGCGGAGATACAGCGTGATCTGGAACTTTCGGACGACATCATCACGGAGATCGAAAAAGACCTGCGTTTCCGTCTGGCGGGCGATAAGTCGCATCACGGCAGTTTCACGGACAGCATGAAGGCCGCGGGCGAGGACAACAGCGCCAAGCTGGTGGCGCAGGCTTTTGTGGCGCGCGGGAAGAAGGCCGTTTACTTGAATCCGCGTGATGCGGGAATGTTTCTGACGGACGATTTCGGCAATGCGCAACTACTGGATGAGTCATACCATAACTTGTCCGAAGCCCTGCGCAAGCGCGATGGGATTGTGATCTTCCCCGGCTTTTTCGGATTCACCAAAGATGGGCGCGTGGCGACATTCCCGCGCGGCGGTTCGGATATTACGGGGTCGATCCTGGCAGCGGCGCTCAAGGCCGATGTGTATGAAAACTTCACGGATGTGGACTCGGTGTATCCGGTGGACCCGCGTCTGGTGCCCGAGGTCAAAGAGGGCATAGCGGCCATGACCTACCGCGAGATGCGCGAGCTTTCATATGCCGGATTCGGCGTGTTCCACGACGAGGCTGTGATCCCGGCGGTCAGGGCCGGCATCCCTATCAACGTGCGCAACACCAACCACCCGCAAGAACCTGGGACGCTGATCGTGCAATCGCGGCGCGTGCTGGCAGGCAGCGTTGTCGGCATTGCCAGCGACGACGGCTTCTGCAACATTTTTGTGGATAAGTATATGATGAACCGCGAGATCGGTTTCGGTCGCCGCCTGTTGCAGATATTGGAGTGGGAGGGGGTTTCTTACGAACACATGCCTTCAGGTATCGACAATGTGTCGGTGGTGATCCGCGATCGCAACTTCGACCCGGCATGCGAACGGCGGGTGGTTGAGCGTATCAAGCGCGATTTGAATCCTGACGCGGTTCTGGTCGAGCGCGGTTACGCTCTGATCATGGTTGTGGGCGAGGGTCTTTATTACACGGTGGGCATGGCGGCCAAGGCCACTAAAGCCTTGTCTGAAGCAGGCGTGAACATCGAGATGATGAACCAGGGGTCTTCCGAGATCAGCATGATGTTCGGGGTCAAGGCCGAGCAGCGCGCCACAGCAGTGCGTGCGCTTTACAAAGCGTTTTTCTAAGCTCGCAAAGGGGCTGTCATGGAAATGCGGGAAAAAGTTTTTATCTACGACGCCACACTCAGGGACGGGGCGCAGGGCGAGGGCATCTCTTTTTCTGACACGGCCAAAGTGCGCTTCGCTCACCTGCTGGATGATTTTGGCGTGGATTTCATCGAAGGCGGTTTCGCCGGGTCCAACCCGCGCGACCAGCGTTTTTTTCAAGACATCCGCAAGGAGCGTTTTAGCCATGCGCACATCACGGCTTTCGGCAGCACGCGGCGCAAGGACTGTGACGCCAAGGACGATCCGCAGTTGGCGGGATTGTTGGCCGCAGACACAGAGTGGGTTACGGTCTACGGCAAATCTTGGATGCTGCATGTGCATGACGTCCTGCGCACGACCGGCGACAACAACATCCAGATGATCGCCGACACGGTGGGGTTCCTGAGAGCGGCTTCGCGCCGGGTCTTTTTTGATGCCGAGCATTTTTTCGACGGCTACAAAGACGATCCGGTGTATGCCATGCGGGCGCTGGAGGCAGCGTTGCGCGAAGGCGCGGAAGCGCTGGTGCTCTGCGACACCAACGGCGGCTCCCTGCCGCACGAAGTCTTTGAGATAACCGGCAAGGTATGCGCAGCGTTTCCGTCGGTGCAGATCGGCATCCATAATCACAATGACAGCGGGCTGGGGGTGGCCACCGCGCTAGAAGGTGTCCGCGCCGGGGCGCGTCAGGTGCAGGGCTGCATAAACGGTTACGGCGAACGCACGGGCAATACCAATCTGATCAGCGTGATACCGGCCTTGGAGTTGAAGATGGGCTTCGAGTGCGTGGGGCCGGAGCGTCTGAAGAAAATGCGCGAGGTTTCGGTGGTCACTGATGACCTGGCCAACCAGCGGCCTGATCCGCGTCAGCCTTATGTCGGACGTTCGGCTTTCAGCCACAAGGCCGGGGCTCACGTCAACGCGGTCCAGAAAAACCCGCGCTCATTCGAACACATCGCGCCCGAGGCTGTCGGCAACCGGCGTAACGTGCTGGTCTCCGAGTTGTCCGGGGCGTCGAATGTCCTGATGAAGGCGGCCGAATTGGGGATCGAGGTGGATGGCCTTGACAAACAGCAGGCGCAAGCTATTTTGGAGGAGGTCAAACGCCGCGAGAACAGCGGGTATTCGTATGAGTCGGCTGACGGCTCATTCAAGATCCTGCTGCAGAAGGTGTTGAATAAACACCACCCGTTTTTCGAACTTGAGGGTTTCCGCGTGATCGTGGAGAAGCGCGGGCGTGACGAGCCTTGCATATCCGAGGCCACGATCAAGGTCAAGGTCAAGGGGGTGACTGAACTTAAAGCGGGTGAGGGCGATGGCCCGGTGGACGCGCTTAACCGTGCCCTGCGCGAGGCGCTGACACGGTTCTACCCGGAGATCGGCGATATCACGCTCACCGATTACCGTGTGCGGATCTTGGATCCGAAGTCTGCGACACGGGCCATGACGCGGGTGCTGATCGAGTCGGGCGACGGCAAGCGGCATTGGAACACGGTGGGAGTGTCCGAGAACATCATCGAGGCCTCGTGGCAGGCGCTGCTGGACAGCATTGAATACAAGCTGTACGAACAGCGCAGAGGATAAGGCAAAGCGTTCAGGGTTCAGAAAGCGAGCGCCTTGGCGGCGATCTCACGTAGCGCGATCGCAGAGGGAGAGTCAGCCGCGCAATCGACAATCGCCTTGCCCGCATCCCCGGAATCAGCCACCAGCGGGTCGATCGGCACCGCGCCCAAGAACGGCACGTGCATCTCTGCCGCCATCTCCTTGCCGCCGTGTGCCTTCAGGATGTGTGTGACCTCGCCGCATTTCGGGCAGGCAAAGCCGCTCATGTTCTCTACCACACCCAGCACAGCCACGCCAAGCTCTTTACAGAAATTGATGGATTTACGCACGTCCGCTGCCGCCACTTTCTGCGGGGTCGTCACGATCACCGCGCCGTCCAGTTCCGGTATCAGTTGGCAGATCGATAGCGGTTCGTCACCAGTGCCCGGCGGCACATCTATCACCAGCAGGTCAAGGTCGCCCCAGTCAACATCCTCAATGAACTGGCGGATCACGCCCATCTTCATGGGACCGCGCCAGATTACCGGGTCATCCTGCTCGTTCAGCAGAAAACCGACCGAGAGCACCTTGAGGCCGCCGATCTCCACGGGCAACATGCCGTCCGGGCCCCCTTCCAGCCGCTGGCCGACCAGACCGAGCATGACCGGTACGCTCGGCCCGTGCAGGTCTATGTCCAGCAACCCGACTTTCTGGCCCGAGAGCATAGCGGACATCGCCAGATTCACTGCCACCGTGCTCTTTCCTACGCCGCCTTTGCCGGACATCACGACCACCTTGCGCCGGATCCGGTTCAGACGGCTCATCAGTCTGGCATCGTCAGGCTTGGGCGGCTGTTGCGTTTGCCTGCCTGCAGAGGGACATGACACATCGCTACACGCGCTGCACTGGCTTTGATCACACGCTGTTTTTTCTTGATTCATTTAACTCCTTTCAAAATTCATATTTTGTCGCTTCAAAGTCCAAAAGGGGACTAGCAGAACCCCACGTCCCTAAAAGCTCTTCTGTCTTCGTTTTCCCTGTGGTTTCATTCTGCTGATGACAAGTGTCAATTGCAGTAGTTACGGACTCCAAGTTTTGCGGCAGTGGCATCGTCCACTTCGTCCTGCCAGCCATTACGCTCAGTAGAAATATTGTCAAAACGCCGCGTGTAGGGCTTTATATCCAGTAGCGGCGTACCGTCGAGCATATCCGCTCCTTTTACGATCAGGGTGCCGCCATCACGGCTGACAAGTCGTACTATGCTCAAACCGATCGGGTTCGGGCGGCATGGCGAACGCGTAGCGAATACGCCGTGTTCTTTGTCCTGCATGAAAGGTTTGGTGACCAGAGTCACACGACTTACTTTGTGTAGATGGTACACTAGATATACATGCGAGAAATCCTCTATGTCAGCCAGACCCGCCACGAATTCCGGGGCAACCATGACACATCCCTCGCAGTCCTTCGCGAATATCGGTTGTATTGGCGTGGCTTCCGGATTTGTGTGCTCGGTACGGATTATTCCGATCGGTCTAAAAATAATTTGGTTGTCACTCATAAACACCTTCTTTCCTTGCGTAGTTCTTTTTCTGCCCATACCGCGACAGGCGACAGGCGACCTGCGGCGGTTCTTGGAGGGCGAGTGTCCTCACGCGCCGCGGACGATCCATGCCAGTACGGCGGGACGTCCACAGCTACGTGCCATAGGCACGGAACCGGATCGCCGAACCCGTGTCCTCTCCGGTAGGGCGGTTTCGCCGAAACCGCCGCGGACGGCTCGGCGAGCCGTCCCTACCGAATCGACTGACCCGGCTGAAATCGCGGGCATCCGCCTGTCCACGGACGAGCAGACGCTCGTCCCTCCCAAAAAATTCCTAATCCCTGATTTCTAACTCCTGATTCAGTACGTAGTGCTGAGCGCCGCTCTCCAATCCGTAGGGCCAAGCGACCAGCCCGCCGTCCAAGACACGGATATTCTCATAACCCGCGCCTTGCAAAATGCGGGCAGCTTCGTAACCGCGCAAAGAGGTCTTGCAATAACAGACCACCGGGCGGTCATGCGGCACTTCTTCAATTTTTGCGCGCAACGCGCTAAGCGGTATGGGTTGCGCACCGGGCAGCCGCATCTGGGCGAACTCCGCCGGTGTGCGCACATCCAAAAGCACTGGCGGCGAACCGGATGCGAGTTCCGCCTGCAACGATTCTGCCGAGACACCTTCAAAGATGTTATCGAGCTTGTTGCGCATCACATCCGCTGCGGTAAGGAGATTGTCGACCGCCGGGGAATAGGGCGGCGAGTAACACAGATCAGTATGCGCGAGCTGGTCGATCGTCAAGCCGGCTGTCAGCGCCATCGCTGCCGCGTCCACGCGTTTGTCGCCTGCGCCCGGACCGACTGCCTGCGCGCCCAGCAGCTTGCGCGTCTTACGGTCTGCCACAAGCTTGAGCACCAGCAGCTTCGCGTCCGGCATGAAGTGGGGTCTGTCCGGGCCGGGCGCAACCGCCACCTCGACATCGAAGCCCGCTGCCCGCGCTTCGCGCTCGTTTAATCCGGTACGTGCCACACAATAGTCGAAAACCTTGCATACCGCGCTGCCCAGCACACCGGGGAACTCGTCCGCGATCCCGCAGATGTGATTGGCGGCCACGCGCCCTTGTTTGTTGGCGGTCGAGCCAAGCGGGATGAAAACCTGCTGCCCGCTCATCAAATTGCGCACCTCGACACAGTCACCGGCTGCGTAGATGTCCAGATCAGAGGTCTGCATATATTGGTTAACACAGATCGCGCCGGTTTTCTCACCGATAACCAAGCCCGCCGTCCGCGCCAGACCGACATTCGGGCGCACACCGATCGAAAGGAGCACCATGTCGGCGGGGATGACGCCTTTCGTGGTTTTGACCGCGCCGACCTCTCCGTCATCCTGCTCCGCGCCCAGAATCGCTTCCACGCTCGTGCTGGTGAGCACTCGCACACCTTTAGCTTCCATGTGTTTTTCGACCAGTCGCGCCATGTGTTCGTCGAGCATGGTCAGTATCTGGCCGAGCTTTTCCACCATTGTGATACAACAGCCGCGTTCGGTCAGTGCCTCGGCCATCTCAACGCCGATCAGCCCCCCGCCGACAATCACGATATTCTTGGCCTTGTGTTCCGCCAGCATGGCTTTGATGCTCTCAGCGTCTTCGACCTTGTGCAGCGCGTACACGCCGCGTTTGTCAGCGCCGGGGATGGGCGGACGCACCGGTTGCGCTCCGGTGCATAGCACCAACTTGTCATACTCCAGCCAATCTCGCGGTTCAGCGGCGCCGGTCTGCGCGACACCCACTCGCTTTTTGTCACGGTCTATCACCAACGCCTCTGTGCCGTTGCGCACATTTACGTTTTTGACCTTGCCGAAATATGCCGGATCGCGCAAAACCCCGATCGGCGTGCATAGAAGTTCTTTCTGCTCTTTAACTACTCCAGACACATAGTAGGGCAAGCCGCAACCAGCGTATGAGAGGAAGGAGCCTTTCTCAACTAATGTGACATCCGCATCCGGCTGCAAGCGCATTATGCGCGAGGCTGTCTTGGGCCCGGCCGCGACCCCGCCAACCACCACCACTTTCAACTTCTTGCTCATGTATCATCCTTTTTGCCGCATCAGATATCGATTCGCATACCCGCGTAACCCTGATGCACTGTTCCGCCAAGTTCCTCTTTCAGAAAAAATGCCGCATCCTCGCCGGTGCAATGACAAGGAACAACACGCGGGATATTGTAAGCTTTCAATGCCGCGCTTGTCTGCTTCATTCTTTCGGCGGAAGCGTTCACCAAGTGTGTGCCGCCCACGACACAACGGATCCGCCGCTCGCCGGAAACAGCCGTGATATGGTTCAACGTGTTGATCACGCCGGAGTGGCAGCAACCCAGACAGACCACCAAGCCTGCGCTGGTTTCGATCCAGAGCGACATATCGTCGGGAATGTCGTCTGGGTAAGCGCCTGCGGCATCCTTGAAAAACGGCCCTCCCGTATCCTCGTATGCGATCCTGCGCGGCACCGGTCCTGTCAGCCAGACTTTTTCAGAAATCTGCACGGTGGCCGTGACCCACATACGTCTGTGCTCCGCAAGCCCAGAGACCGCTTTCACCGCGCTTGCGGGCATACCTATCGGCTTGGCACTCTCACGGATGCTGTACCGTTGCCGCAAGGCCTCCGGATGCAGATAGAGCCGCGCTTGCGGCGCTTGCTGCAAGATCGTAGCGAGATTGCCGGTGTGATCATTATGCCCATGGCTTAATACGATCATGTCGGCGTGCGGCAAGGCGATACCCAACGTCTCGGCATTCTGCATCATGGCATCGCCGTTGCCGGTGTCGAACAGGATCTTTGCGTCGTCGGTTTCAATCCAGGCAGCGAAACCGTGTTCAGACGCCAGCCCTTCAGCCGCGAGGTTGTCCGCCAAGATGGTGATGGAAATTTTTTGGCCCATAGCCTTTTTTAATGGTCGCAGACATTCTCGCCGGACTTCAGTGTGCCGTCCAGATATTGCGCGATGATATTCTCAGGGGTGTCGGGCGAGAGCCCCACGATCACACGGATGTTCTGCCCGGCTAAAAGCCCCTGTGCCCGCTGTCCCATGCCGCCGGCCATAACCATCTCCACCTTCTGCTCCGCCAGCCAGCGCGGCAGTACGCCCGGCTCGTGCGGCGGCGGCACCGCATCCGCGCGGCTGATGATCTTGCGCCCCGTCAAATCCACGTCCAACAGCGCGAACCGTTCGCAGTGGCCGAAATGCAAACACAGCTTATCTTCTGCCATCGGTATCGCAATCTTGATCTTATTCTTACTCATCATTGCTCCTTCCTTGTAAATCCATATTCCCCGCCCCATACCAGTACGGCGGGATGTCTCGAACCGCCGAAACCGCTGCGGGTACTGCCGGGCCTGCCGTCTTGTGTAGCGCGTTTACGCGCGCTCCCTCCATGAACCCTCCATCTCTTCCCAAATCTGCCGGATGTCGTCTCCGGCTGCCGACTCGATCTCCACCACAGACTTCCGTTGGATCTGCGCCGTTGTCACGGCTTTGTCATACCGCACGCGGCCAATACAGGCGGCACCGAGGTTTTCTGCTTTGCGCTCGATCCTTTCGGTCACATCAGGGTTGATGTCCCATTTGTTCACGCACACTGCGACAGGCACCTCGAAGAATCGGGTGAGTTGCAGCACACGCTCCAAATCATGCTCGCCGGAGACGGTCGGCTCGGTGACCGCCAGCACTTTGGAGGCGCCGGTGAGCAACGCGATCACCGGGCAACCGATACCGGGCGGTCCGTCGGTGATGATCAGCGGCAAATCTTTGGCCTCGGCGATACGGCGCGCCTCGCGCCGCACCGTTGCCACCAACTTGCCGGAGTTCTCGGCCGCCGCGTACAGGCAGGCGTGGACCATCGGCCCGCAACGCGTATCCGACAGCATCCATTCGCCGCAGAGCCGATCAGGGAAGTCTATCGCTTTGGACGGGCAGAACCTGACACACACGCCGCACCCCTCACAGCCGATCGGATCAATCTTATAGATCGCCTTGCCGGAAGGGTGCCGCGCTTGGCGCAGCGCATCGAAACGGCAAAGGTCAGCGCACACGTCGCAGCCGACGCAGTCATCGGCCCGTATCACAGCCTCACGCCCGTTCACGAAATCATGACGTTCAAGTATCTCTGGCGTCAACACCAGATGCAGGTCAGCCGCATCCACATCACAGTCGGCCAACACCGCGCGGCCAGCAGCCAACGCGGCGAAAGAGGCGGTAATGCTGGTCTTGCCCGTGCCGCCCTTGCCGCTGATGACAACTAATTCCGTGATCGCCTTTCCTTTTTTCAAGCTTTCTCTTCCCCCTTCACTTCACTGTACAACGCTTCGAACACCGCGCGGTATTCCGGCAGCGCGTCCACCATCAGCTCACCGCGCGAATAGGCTTCCGCAACGCGGCGGTCATCTGGGATTTCGGCCAGTAGCGGAATCTTCTCATCCCGGCAGTAGGCGGTGACGCTGTCATCCCCGCTGCCAGCGCGGTTGATAACGACACCGCAGGGTATGTCCAGTTCCCGCACAACCGCCACGGCCAGCCGCAGGTCGTGCAAACCGAAAGGTGTTGGCTCGGTGACCAGCACCACAAAATCGGCCTCACGCAGTGTGGCGACCATCGGGCACGAGGTGCCGGGCGGCGCGTCCAGGATGGCGTCGCCCTGCGCGGGTATCAGGGCCTTGACCGCACGGATCAGGGGCGGCGCCATGGCCACGCCCACATCGAGCCGGCCCTGCACCAGCGTGATGTCGCCAACTCGCGCAGATGTCAAAATACCGATACGATTGGGCTTCTCGCTGATGGCGTTTTGCGGGCAGACGCGTGCGCAACCGCCGCAACCGTGGCACATATCCTTAAAGACCAACACCCGTTTGTCCAGCACGGCCAAAGCCTTGTACTCGCAGAAATTGGCGCACTCTCCGCAACCGTCGCAGTGCGCCTCATCTACTTCCGGCACGAGAATCGAGACCTCTTGCGGTTCGCCATCCGGCGTCCCTTTGAGAAAAAGGTGGACGTTCGGCTCCTCGACATCGCAGTCCAGCAACGTCACCGCACCGTGTACACATGCCAGATTGGCAGCGACCGTAGTTTTGCCTGTACCGCCTTTGCCGGATGCTATCGCTATAATCATTGTTTCTTCTTTGCCTTTGTCGCGCCCTGCAGCCATACCAGCGCCTGGGTGCCGAGCGCCAGTCCCACGTGGTTTGCTATGACAGGGCACTTGACCTTAAACAGAAAGCAGATGTCACGCGGCGCATTGCTCAGTGTCTCGAAATTTCCTTGGCCCTTGGAAATGACCAAGTCGGCGGCGTCAAAGTGCTTACGGAAATCTGGCGCGCACTCTTCCAGCAGCGTGCCCGGCACATCAGAGCCATTGGATATGACCTCGACCAATTCATGCAGTCCGGCGGCGCGCGCGTCTTCCATCGTAGCATCGTTGATGATCGGCGCGCCGCGCACGGCCACGGTTACGCGCTCGGGACCCAGCGCCTCGATCAGCAGGCGATCCAGCACGATTTCACCCGCGTTATCGGCCAGATACAGGATTGTCCGCGCTTTGCCGGCACGCTGCCGTAAAGCAGCGACATCTCCTGAAAACGGTTCTTTCTCGACATCCCTGATGGCCGACTCGACCTCGGCAGTCGTCAGGTCGCTCTTGGCGCCGAGGTCGATCAGGTTGCCGACAATGGCGAGGCGCACGGCCAGCGTGAACGGGTCGTTCGAGGCGGCCAGCCGCTCGCGCAGTCCCGGCAACAGTCGCAACGCCATTTCATTGTCACGCGCTTTGGCTTCAGCATACGGATCAGCAACCCCAGTCAGTTCGCGCAAATAACGGTACAACTGCCGGGCCATGACCGGCGGCGACTCGCTGAGGTCAACGTTGCGGACCCATTCAGCCGCCTGCCGCACAACCTTCTCATGGAAAGCCGTATCATCCGACACGCGGCGCACCGCATCCAGCGTCTGCCGGAAGAAACAAGGCAAGCAATCCAGCGAAGTGTTCATAAGGATTACGCCCAGTGCCCTCCCACGTCAGCCGACTTAAGTTCTGTCAGTGAACCGTCTCGATACAGCTTCAGCGCCTCTGCCACAGTCGCCGCGTTTGATGTGTAGACCTTGATGCCCGCGGTATTCAGCACCTGGAAAGCCTTAGGGCCGCAGTGTCCGGAGACCACTGCTTTAGCACCCGCAGCCGCGACGTTCTGCGCCGCCTGGATGCCTGCGCCTTGCGCGGCATTCAGGTTTTGCTCGTTGTCGATGATGGTGAAAGCCTCAGTTGCGGCGTCGTACACCAGAAACTTCGCGGCCCGTCCGAAACGCATGTCCAACGGCGCGTTCAGGTCACTGCCGGATGTTGTAAAAACAATTTTCATGATTATCTCCTTTCCCGCCACGGCTACCGTGACGGCTCTAAATCTACTCTAACCGCTCTAGACGCTTCTGGATGTTGTCCAGTTGTGTGCGGAGCGCGTCGGCCTGATTGGTTAACATCTGTTTTTCATCCGCAGTCTCTGCCGCAGGTGCGCAATCGAAGCGCGCCCATCCCGGCAGGCCTGTGGCAAAAAACATGTTCCTGCATCCGCGGCCTCCGCCGCCACCCCGGCCTCCGCGTCCGCGGCCAAAGCCGCAAAAGCGTCCGCCCGCCGTGATGTTTCCCGCCGCGCCGCCACCCGCGCAATACCCGGCGCCGCGTCCGGTCATCGGCCCTGCGCCTAAGGGTCCCATTCTGTTTCCACCTGGCATATTATACCTCCTTTTTTGTTTTTTACTAATTCCGCCACGGCGTGCCGTGGGGCTATAAAAAAACCTCCGTACCTCTGTGAGAGACCTCCCCGGCCCCCGCCAACCAAACTAACGCACTAACGCAATAATGCACTAATTAACTAATGCACTGCTCCCTGCCCCTGCCTCTGCCTAAACCTCTGCCTAAGCCCCTACCCGCGCCTCTGCCGCCGCCTGTGCAGGCGCGCCGCATCCGCCGCCGCCCGCAACAGCCCGGCATCGCGAAGTCCGCGCTGTTCAACGAACCGCTGAGCGCGGCTGATATGACCTGTCTGACCTCGCCCGCTACGAAGGCCTCGGTCTGTATGCCAGCCGCGATGATCATCTCGTGCAGCGGGCGCGAGACCGCGCCGCACACCAGACGCTCTACGCCTTGCGACTGCAGCCACGCGATATCCTCGGCCGGGGAGCGCCCTTCCAGTTTGTGCAGGCTCTCGCCGCAGATCTCCTGCCCCTGCGACTCGACAATCAGGATGTCCCTGGCCGTGTCAAAAACCGGCGCGATACGGGTTCCGTAAATTGAGCATGCTGTTTTCACGTCTTAAATATATGCAATCCGTGTGCCAAATGGCATCGGCACGATTACATCATATAAATATTTGCCCATCAGGCAGTTATGAGATTAATGTGACGATTCTTGAGTTTTATCTTGGTAGCGTTTGTGCTACTATCTCAAAAATGAGTAGCGTTTACGCTACTGCTCTGGAGTGTTCAATACGCAGGCAGGGTGCGGTTTAACTTCGCTGCACCGCACCCTTATATGCGCTCACCCAAATGTAACTCTTCCCTTGTACGCCGAAATTGTATATTATCGTTGCATTAAGTGATTCTTTTGGGGTGTTGCATATGTCTCTGTATATGACGCAAAAGATGTTTTGTCGGAATTGGTTTCTGACAACGGCACGCCTGTTGGCTCTGGCGCTGCTTGGATCGGGTTGTGTTAGCACGCAAATCGCCGAGGATCTGCCTGTGGTGGCGTACGGCACGCCGCAGGGTGTCAAGGCCAGTGTTTACGGGGCGCGTGCGATACAGATCATGTGGATGCCTCCGCATGCTGAATCAAAGGTTTACCGTTACCGCATCATGCGCGCTTTGTCTGCGGACGGCCCCTTCGAGATCATAGCTGATGTCGCGCCCGACACGCCCCCGTACATTGACAGCGTTCGCGGGGGGTCGCGTCTTGAGGACAGTACCACCTATCATTACCGGGTGTCGGCCATCATGAGCCGCCAAGGGCCGATCAGTCCGCCTTCGCTCTCTTCCAGCGCCACGACCCCGCCGCCGCCGCTGCCTCCGGTAGCGATCAAAGCCGTTGCCAGCAGTTCGCGCGCGGTGACGGTCTCTTGGGAACGCTCGCCGACCGAAGATGTCACCGCTTACCGGGTGGAGCGCACGTTAGCCAGCGAGGAAAATTATAGCGTTGTGGGTACGGTCAGCGGGGGTTCCTGTATTGACGGTGGTACCACTGTTTCGACATTGCAAGACAGCACGGCATACCTTTACCGTGTCATCGCGCTCAACGACGTGGGTTCTCAGAGCTTGCCTTCGGTCACTGCTGCGGTCACGACCCTGCCGCCGCCGCAGCCCGTCAAGGGATTGAAAGCCATATCGCATGAAGTGCGTTGTGTGCCGTTGTCATGGGAGGTCAGCCCTGAACCGGACATCGTGCGTTATGACATCTATCAGGCGCGTGAGCCAGACGGGCCGTTCAACCAGATCGGTTCGGCGCAAGGGCACAAAGCCACCTCCTTCACGGTGGGCGGTAACAATCCCGGCAATCTCGAAGATGAGGGCAAATACTACTTCCGCGTCCGTGCCGTCAATGCCGTTGCCGCAGAAAGCGCCGATTCCGTGATCGTGCAGGCTATCACACGCGACATCCCGCCCGAGGTCACCCAGATAACGGCCGTGTCGGCCCGCCCGCGCGAGGTGCCGCTCTCTTGGCAACCCAGCGCAGACACGACTGTGACGGGATATGAGCTGTGGCGCACCACCGCCGGATCTGACGACTGGGTGCAGGTGGCGCGGATCAACGGTCGCGAGTCGGTCAGTTTCCTTGACCGCGGCGATGAAAAAGACCCTGCCAAGCTCGGCCTGCTCAAGGATGGCACAGAGTATCTTTACAGGCTCGTAGCCTTCAATGTCGCCAACGTGCGCTCATCCGCCTCGAAGCCGGTATCCGTGACCACCAAGGTCATCCCGGCTACCCCGGCCGGATTGACCGCAACACGTAACACCGCCGGTATGATCACGCTGACGTGGCAGGCCAATCCCGAGCCGGATATCAACGGATATCGCGTGGAGTCCTCCAAGCGCGCAGATGACGGCTTCCGCGAAATCATATTCGTGCCCGCATCCGGCGGCGCCACCACGACCACGACTGAGGCCGGTCTCGCGCCGGGCGAAGTGCGTTATTACCGTGTGCGGGCGCGCGACAACGAACGGCTTGAAAGTGAATGGTGCGAACCGGTGGAGGGTAGAGCGAAACCGTTGCCGGACGCCCCGTCCGACCTGCGGGCCGAGGCGGACGGACAGGCCTTCATGATCTCATGGCAGCCGCCTCCGCAGAACGACATCGCAAGCTATCGCATCTGGGCGCAGAAACGCCTGATGTTCGGCTGGAGTCAGATCGGCACCGCTGCCCAGAACAACTATCGCCTTGAGATAGGCGCCGAGGAGCGCCTGCCGGTGATAGCGATTACAGCGATCGATCAGGATCAGTTGGAGAGTGAAAAAAGCGAACCCTTGAAATTAGAGAAGAAGTGAAGAGTGAAAGAAGTTAAAAAAGTGAATAGTTTGGGGAGTGCGGGCGGGATGCCCGCTGGTAGAGATGCCTCGCCGAGGCATCTGCGGCGGTTTCGGCGAAATCGCCTTGCCGGATGTCCGACAGGTCTGACGGGAGGGGCAAGCGTCTGCTTGCCCGTGGGCAAGGACGAGCAGACGCTCGTCCCTCCCAAAAAATTCCTAACTCCTAATTCCGTGTTTGCGCGGGTGCGTCCGCCAAAACTATTCACTATTCATTCTTCTTTCACTTCGTTCACTCTTGACTATTAACTCTTCCTTGGAGTAACCGCGTGGACAATCCATTCTCATATCTTAAAAGTGCTGAGCTTACCGATGTCGGCAAAAAACGTAAAAACAACGAAGACTCGATTGTGAGTCTGCCGGAATGCGGTTTGTTCTGCGTGGCCGACGGCATGGGCGGCGTACATGGCGGCGCGGTGGCCAGTCAGGCTGTGGCGGATGCACTGCGCGAGGCCTTCACGGATTCTCCGGACGCGCCCTTCGCCGTTACCGCCAAAGCCTCCGCGCGCATGGTGTCGCGGGCCTTAAACAACGCCAGCCACTGGATTAAGACGCGGGCCGATGAACGCGGGCTAACCGGCTCCGGGTCGACCGCCGTTGTGCTGGCTTTCGATCGCGTCACGCCCGCGCGCGCGCTGATCCTGCATGCGGGCGACAGCCGGGCTTATCGCCTGCGCGCGGACAAAATGCTCCAGCTCAGCGCCGACCATTCGGTAGCCGCCGCCGCCGGACTCACCAACGAGCGGGATCTGCCAGCCATCTTTCGCGGGGTGATCACGCGGGCGGTGGGCTTGGATTTCACTGTCGATCTGGAAGAGACTGAAACGGATGTCGCCCCCGGTGATATTTTCCTGTTGTGTTCGGACGGCCTGACCAAGATGGTCCCAGACAAGCAGATACACAAGATACTGCGGAAGCACACCTCGGCTACTCTGGAAGAACAGGCCAAGTTGCTGCTCGAAGCTGCGTTGAAAGCTGGCGGCGAAGATAACATCTCCGTGATCTTAGTGCGCGTCGAGGATGAGTTGCCGCAGGCACCGACTATGGAGATCCCCGCCGAGACTCTAGCGCTGGAGGCTTTGCCGGCTGTACCGTCTCCGTCGTCCGACCATCCGGGTGCTGACTCAGTGGCAGACACTGCCGACCACGGTTTTGATTTTCCGACCGCCGAGACCGGGCATACGCCTCCGACGCCTTGCTCCGGCGACAGCTCCACGCCCGTGACCCCGACAGCGAAAAACGGTTTCGGACCGGAGGCACGAAAATCTTCGAAGCGCAACTTCATGTTGCTTTTCGTTTTGGCAGTGGTGCTCTTCGCGGCGGTCGCAGGGTTGCTGGCAATCTACCGCCGCGTCCAAGCCCAGCGCCAGCCACCGAAAACCGAGCTGAAAGAAAAAGCAGTGCAGAGTGAAAAAAGTGAATAGTTTAGGGAGTGTGAATGGATGAACAACAAAAAGACCGCATCGGCGATTATGAATTGCTCGACCTGATCGGTGACGGCGCTCAGGGCCGCGTCTATAAGGCGCGCCGTGTTGTGGCAGCCGGTGAAGGCGAAGCATCGGGGGCGTCGGAGGAACTGGTGGCGCTAAAGGTCGTGCGCATCACCGGCGAGGACGAAAAGGCCCGCATGAAGTTTCAGGAGCAGTCCGACATCCTGCGTCGGCTGTCGCATCCCAGCATTGTCGCCTACCGCGACTGCTTCCTGTGGCACGCGGGCGATTGGGACGAGTCGCAATGTCTGGCAATGGAATTGTTGGAGGGCGAAACCCTCCACGACCGCCTCAAAAAAGCCTCTTCAGGATTGCCGTGGCCGCAGGTTGAAGAGATTTTTGAACAGTGCTTGGCGGGCCTAATACATGCCCGCGAACGCGGCATCACGCACCGCGACCTTAAACCTTCCAACATTTTCCTGACCAATGACGGCCGCGCCAAACTGATCGATTTCGACATCGCCCGTCGCGACGATTCCAGCCAGGTGTCCACCGCCGGATTCAAGGGCACGTTCGATTACATGGCACCGGACTTCATCACGATCGAAGGTTTCCGCGGCGATGAGATCTCGGATGTGTTCTCAATCGGTGTCTGCTTTTATCAGGCCCTGACCGGCGCGCTGCCGTTCGAGCGCCTTGGCGACACTGCCCATATCGGCTATCTCAACCGTTGGCGCGACAATGCCAACCCCGCGCCCTCCTTCCGTCCCGGTGTGTTCCGTGTGCTGGCTAATGCCAAGACCGTGGTCGCGCGTTGCCTGACCGCCCGCCGCGATCAGCGCTACCAGTCGTTCGCGGCCATGCTCGAAGATTTCCGCAAGATACGTTATCGCCGCGTACGCCACAAGGACAAGGACGATTACGAGTTGCTGGCGCTTATGGGGCGCGGCGGTTTCGGCGAGGTCTTCAAAGGGCGGCGCGCCTCCGACGGCATGCTCGTGGCCGTAAAATATCTCTTTGCGGAGAAGCAGTCTGATCGTTTCATACGCGAGGCCAAGATCCTGCAGCAGTACTCGCACCCGAACTTGGTCAGGTATGTGGATTTCCTTGTCCTGACCGGCGCGACCGGTGAGAAGCAGTTTTTCCTGATCATGGAGTTCTTGGAGGGCATGCCGGGATGGGGCTTGCGTCACCGCATCAAGAACGAGGGCAGGCTGGAGGTTGATGAGATTATACCGCTTTTCTCCGCATACCTGTCCGCGCTGCAGTTCCTGCACGAGAATCCCAAGCCGATTATCCACCGCGATATCAAGCCGGGGAATCTTTACGCCCCGGCGGGCCAGCCCGAAAAGGGCAAAATCTTCGATCTGGGCGTGGCGCGTGATGTCACTGGCACTGTGACCGTGGGCGGCGTACCCGGAACGCTGGATTACATGGCGCCGGAGTTCGCCGAGGCAGGCGGCGACCGCGGCTCTCCCCAATCTGACCTTTACGCGCTCGGCCTCTGTCTCTACGAGGCGCTGACCGGTAAACCCGCTTTTGATCGCTTGCCGACAGATTTCAACTCGGCATGGGTCACATTTCAAAACCGGATCCGCAATCCGCCGCTACTTGACTTCGATGTCGCGGTGTTTACACAGTATCCCCGCTTCAAGCAGGTGGTAGCGACCGCGCTGGCCATGAGCCCAAGTGACCGTTACCGCTCCGCCGCCGACATGCGCGCGGCCCTGCAGGCGGCTCTGGATCCTGCGGCGATTGCGCAAGACACCCTGGACGGTCTCGACGACAGCGTTGACGTCACCATGGCCACCTTCTCGCCGCCCGGCGGGCAGCAACCCCCGTTAGCCGCGCCGGGTCTGCCGGAGTTTCGGGACGAGAGCGCTGCCGGACCGGTAACCACCGGGACCCGCCCTGTGGCCACGTCAGGCGGACAGACTATGGTGGGGACCGCCAGTCCGCCCCCTCCCGTCCGACGCGGCAAGCGCTTGGTTATCGGCGGTATTGCCGCGCTATTGCTGGCCGGTGTTGGCATCGGGGTGGGGTGGTTTTTATCCAATCGCTCCGAACGCGCGGGCGAGCCGGTAGCGCTGCAACTTCCTTCCGCAGCCGAATCCGCTGCAGTCAAACCAGAAAGCGCACCGAAAAGTGCGCCGGTCGCTACGCCGTCGCCGACACCTGCTCCAGCCGCGCCGGTCGCCAAGACGCCAAGCCCTGCGCCGCCGGTCGCTACGCCGGCGCCGACACCCGCCCCTGCCGCGCCGGTCGCCAAAGCAGCTCGGCCCGTGCCGTTGCCCGAAGCTTCCGATCCGCTTTTTATAGCCCTGCGCGACTCACTGCCCGCCAAAATCACATCGCCTGCGGATTGGTCCGCTGCCGAATTGTCACTCGCTCGCCTGGAAGCCCAACAAGCACAGCCTTGGCCCGGCTTGGACGAGGTCGGCAAGCAACGGCGGCTGGACAACCTGCGCGGGATTCTGGCCGAGCGCGCAGCCGCCTATCTCGCACAACGCGGTGATGCGGTTATCGCGCTCTATGATGCCGGACAGGACGGCGACAGCGAGCGTGATCGCCTGGCGGCCATCATCGACCAGACGCCCATGCTGAAACCGTTGGTGGCGCTGCACCATACCAAGGTTCTGGCCAAAGTCGATGCAGCACGCACTGCCCAATCGGTGCGCACTACTGTGGCAGGCTTGCCGACGCGCATCAAGCAGGCCGACTCGTCGGCAAACCTGCAGACGCTTATGACGGCTTTCACAAAACTGGAACAGACACCCGGTATAAAACTTCAGGCTGAGAGCGTGAAGAACATTGAGGAGGCTTTTGCTGCCAGGGCGATGGATTTCGCCAAAGACTTGGCCAAAAATGCCGAGACCGCGTATGCGGCCGATCAGCTTAAAGAAGGCGATGTTTTCCAGAAGCAACTAAAAGATATGGTTGCCGCCCTGCCGCCCCGTTTTGGGCAAGCGACGTTGACGCCCTTGGAACAGGCCGTGGCTACTGCCCGTCAGAACGCTGACAACCGCATCAAGGAGGCGGCCGCTCTCGCCAAGGCCAAACAGGAAATGATGAACCGCCTTGACGGGCTGGCGGCAACACTGCCCGCTAGGGGTACGGCAGATGTTAAAACAGTCATGAACCTGTTCAACGCGCTCGCAGAAATCAAGCCAGACGATATAAAAGACAAAGAGGCAAAAGGTAAAATCGAAAGGATCATGAGACGTTGTTCAGAAAGCCTGTCAGTGTTGGTCGCCCAGAACGAACCGGTCGAGACGCGATCCGAAAGGCTGGCTGCCGTTGAAGAGTGCTTGGCCGCGCCAGCCGCCGCGCTGTTGGGACGCCAGGCCAATGCGTTGCAGGAGCAATGGAAAAAACAGCAAGGCTTGTCGGTGTTGCGCTTGACCAACAAGTTTACCGTTCCCGTAACGGTCTCGTCGGTCAACACTGCATTCCGCCGAGCTTCTCTTGCGACGGACGCGACCAGAATTTGGATTATGGCTGTGCCCGGTGAAACGCTGTCGCTGTCGGTGGCAATCGATCTCGGTGACCGCAATCGTTCTCGTTTCGTCACCCTGAAGCTGCCGCGCGGCGGCGGGTTGAGCCAAATCTTAGGCGAGGACGCCGGAATATCCGTAACGCCAGAGCCAGCCGCCACGCCACCGCCGACAGCACCAGCCATAGCCCAGCCATCGACGCCAACACCACCCGCAGCCAAGCCGTCGGCGCCAACGCCGACTGTTACGCCGTCATCAGCACAACCAACCGCCACGCCGCCAGCGACAGCATCACCAGCGCCGCCTGCCACTACACCGTCGTCGTCGCCAGCGTCGTCAACGCCTCCATCAGTAGCCAAGCCAACGCCGCCAGCAACGCCCGCTGTCGCCACACCATCACCAGCACCAGTAGTAGCCAAGCCACAGCCGCCACCAGCAGTCACACCGACTCCAGCGCCAACAGCGGCTAAGCCGCCGGTGCCAGCACCAGCAGCAACAGCCAAGCCAACGCCGCCAGCAACGCCCGCTGTTGCTACACCGTCACCAGCACCAGTAGCGGCCAAGCCGCAGCCGCGACCGTCAACTGCTGCCGCAACGCCGCCGCCAGGCAGCGAGGCTGCCGCCGCTGCCAGCGCTGCGACCCAAGCCTATTTGGAGATATCTGTAATACCGCGTGAGGCGACGGTCTTGGTTGACGGCCAGCCGGCCACCGGCAAGGTCGAGGTGAGTGCAGGTGAAAACCATCAGGTCAATGTCTCGCTCAAAGGTTACAAGACCGTCGAGCAGTATTACCGGGTCAAGGCTGGAGAGACGCGCAAGGTCGACCTGTTTCTTGAAAAAGAGGAACGCCGCTCCCTGTTCGGTTTTTAACCTTATCAAGGGGCTGGAGGGATGCTTGGGGCGTGTGTGAGTTTGTGAGCACATCTGAGGAACGGCTAAAGCGCTGTCCACCGGGGGATGAGCGTCCCCGTCAACTGTACAGGCGTTTCGTGCGCGCCTTTGCGTTGGCAGCCGCTGTTGCGGTCGCAAGCGGATCAGTTCCGGCTTGGCGCACGGGCTTCCTGCCCTCGCTCAGTCCCTTCAACGCATTGCTGGCGGTCGCTGCGGGCGCGGGCGCGCTCTTCATGCTGGGAGCGCTGGCGTTAGCGCTGACCTGCATGTTCCGGCCGCGGTTTTTCTGTCGCTGGCTCTGCCCGACCGGCACATGTCAGGACGCGCTGTCGTTTTTTGTGAAGAGGCGCAAGCAGGTCGGGCGCGTCCCGCAGATCGGCGTGTGGCTGGTCTGGCTGGGGCTGGGCGCGGCACTGGCCGGTTATCCGCTATTCGGCTGTCTTGATCCTTTGGTGCTGTTCAACGCCGCCTTCAGCCGGGACGGGACGGATTCCGGCGTGTGGGCGTGTTTGGCTGTCGCCGGGCTGCCGACGTTGCTGTTCCTCGCGCTACTGGTGCCGGGACTTTGGTGCGGGCGGCTCTGCCCGTTAGGCGCACTCCAAGATCTGCTGCGCCTGCCGGCGCGCGCTTGGGTCGCCCGCAAACAGGGCGGCAATAATGCCGGCGCGCTGATCGGCCGGCGCGCCTTCATCGGGCTGGGGTTGGGCGCTGGCTACCGTTTGGCGCTGAACCCGGCACGCGCGAAAAAAACCTCTGCGTTGGTGCGTCCGCCATCGCGGGTGGACTCGTCGCGTTTCACGCGCCTGTGTGTGCGGTGCGGGGCGTGCGCGCGCGCCTGTCCGGCTGGCATCATCCGTTTCGGCGGCGCGGCCGGGGGCTGGCACGGCATACTCGCGCCTGTGTTGTGCTTCGATGATAATTTCTGCGAGCCGTCCTGCACAGTTTGCGGGCAAGCCTGCCCCAGCGGCGCCATACCGCGTTTCACCGTGCGTGACAAATACCGCCGCCCGCTGGGAGCGGTGGCGATCAATCACGCCCGTTGCCTTTTGAATGAGAGCCAAGAGTGCGGGACATGCGTGGCTTCGTGCCCTTTCGGTGCGTTGGACTTGGATTGGGATCCTAAAGAGATGGTCAGCAGAGTGAAGGCGGATAACAAATTATGCGCCGGCTGCGGCTGTTGCGAGTATGTCTGCCCGGCCATGCCCAAGGCCATTGTGGTGAAGGGGATTATTGCGGGATAGCGCAGATGCCGCGATCACGACAGTGAAAAAGCGGCAAGCCCGCCGCTCAGGTGGCGAAAAAAGGATGATTGTGGTATCATTATTTCTAAAAACAAGCCGCCCGCCCGGGGTTCCAGACAAAAACGGGGTGGTAACTGGAACGCTCAGGTTATCGGTAGGGACGGCTCGCCGAGCCGTCCGCGGCTCGTGAGGACACTCGCCCTCCAAGACCCGTGCGGCGGTTTCGGTGAAACCGCCCTGCCGGTTGTAACACGGCTTTGGTATGACAAAATGTCCAAGTTATTAGGTAAGTGAAAAATGACGGAAATCTTTTATGTATCGGAGATGATGAAGAAACTGTTAATGGCTGGCGTCGCACTGACTTCGGCGCTTGGTTTCGGGGCGACTGCGTCGGTGGCGTTCGTTGTCGCGGAGGACGGCGTGCCTCAGGCGGACATTGTTGTCCCTTCGAAGCTGTCCGGCGCGGTGCAGTATGCGGCGGAAGAACTAAAGTATCATCTCGACAAGGCGTTCGGCGCTGATTTCGAGATCGTGGGGGAGGACAAGTTCGATTCTGCGGCACGGCCATACCATTTCTATCTCGGTGCGACCGCAGCCGCGGCCAAGGCCGGACTGCCGGGACGGGAGCTGAAGCCTGATGAGCGCATGCTGAGAACGTCCGGGAACGGTTTTTTCCTTCTGGGTGACGACAGCAATATCGGCTACAATAGCATCCCCTACACGTGGACGGTCCGGAGCCTAGGCACGCTTTACGCCGTCTATGATTTTCTCGAGACGAATCTGGAGGTGAAGTGGATATGGCCCGGCCCGACCGGCGAGGTGATCCCGAAGCGGCGGTCTATGGCCCTGAAGGCGATCGACAGAAGCGGTATCGAACCGCTGGACGAGCGTTATTTCCACGGCACGGCCTCTTGGGGCGGGAAATACGGTTTCTCCTCGCTCGAAGCCCTCGATGCTTTCTATGCTGCCCAGTCGAAGTTCCTCGTGCGGCATCGTCATGGACGACGGGTGAAATCGAAGAGCGGGCATGCGTTCGCGGACTGGTGGGAGCGGTTCGGCGAGACGCATCCGGAGTATTTTAATCTGCTGCCGGACGGAACACGTCGCCCGTTCCATCATCCGTCGCTGGTGACGATGTGCTGTTCCGAGCCGGGCGTCTGGAAGCAGAAGGTGGCGGACTGGCTCGAGTGGTGGCAGAAGACCGGAAAGCCGCAGTGGTACGTTCCTTGGGTGAACTGTTGCGAGAACGACAGTGCCGGGCTCTGTATGTGCCCGAACTGCCGCGCCTGGGATCCGCCGGATCCGCGCTTCGAACAGTGTCCGTATTGGAAGGGCGGATTCACGCGGGAATATATGGACAGCCTCTGGAAGCAGTCAGGGCCGAATCACGGCGAATGGGCGCTGAGCTGGATTGTCGGCGATAACCGCTGGGATATCCCGGAGCATGACAGCAACTTGAAGCCGACGGCGCCGCTTTCCGATCGGTACGCCCGCTTCTACAACCACATTCAGGAAGAAGTTTGCAAGCACAATTCCGAAGCCCGCGTCATAGGTTACGCCTATGAGAACTACGTCGAGGCTCCGCAGATGACCAAGGTCGATCCGCGTGTCATCATCGAATACGTGCCGCGCAGCTACATGCCGTATGACAAGACGGAATCGGCGTTCTTCCGCAAGCACTGGATGGGCTGGAAAAAGGCGGGTGTAAAGGATTTCATCTATCGTCCGAATTTCATGCTGGCAGGCGCAAATTATCCCTTCGACCAAGGACGGCTCATCCTTGCGGATTTCGCCTTCGCGTATACGAACGGGATGATGAGCTGCGCGTTAGATTCGCTACGCGGCTCTTGGGCGGCGCACGCATTGCAGGAATACGCCGTCACGCGTGCCTTTCGCGATCCGCTCGTCGGTTATGACAGGGCGCGTGAGGAGATGCTCTCCGCCTTCGGCAAGGCGCGCAAGGATGTGGCGAAGTATCTGGACGGCGTCTATGACAACACGACGCATTATTCCTTCGCGGACATCCGGAAGATGTCATGGGACAATCATACCGGAGCCCAGGGCGGCGGCAGCCACGGTAACGGTGCCGCCATCTTAGAGGAATTCCTTTCGGAAGCGTTCATCGAAAGGAGCTACGCGACGCTTGATCGCGCACTTGCGGAGGCGGCCGGGGACGCGGAGGTTGCCGCGCGCATCGCGTTCCTCCGCAAGGGACTCCGCGACGCCGATCTGACACGCCGGACCCGTATCGCGCAGAAACTCTGGCAGAAGGACAAGTCCGACACCGCGAAAAAGGCGGCATTCGACGCGGCCTTCAAGGCGATGAACGACTACCGCGCCACCGTCGAGGCAGACTGCGTCTGCAATTTCAGCAGTGCCGCACGCTGCGAGCGCGGCGGTCTAGGCTGGCCGCACAAGCCGCTCGGAGAATGAGTTCACGGGAAAATCAATCTAGGGGGTCAGAGACATGAAGCATATCTGCATATCCTTCTGTGTCGCGGGGATCATGCTATCCGCTTCGGCAAAGCTCGGCCCCCCCGGTGTCCACGGAGCGCCGCCGACCGGGAACCGTTCGTGGGCGGAGTGTGACCGCAACCGGCCGAATCCGCCGCTCATCCGGTCGGCGGAGGGCGAGGCTCCATCGGATGCGTTTGTCGTGATCGGCCAGGACGAGGCCTTGACGCGCTCGCGCATCACGCAGGCTAACGGCAAGCCCCTCGGCTGGGAATTCAAGGACGGTGTCTTCAAGATCGTCCGTAAGGCCGGCGGCAGCGGTTATATCAAAGGCGAATGGGCCGACTTCCAGATGCATCTTGAGTGGAAGACGCCGAAGGGCTTCGAAAAGACCTGGGGCGCCGGGAACTCGGGCGTCGTGATCCATCCCGGGCGGCGTTACGAAATCCAGATTATCGATTCGTCACGAACGAACGGCAAGGACAGCCCGGGGCACATGGCTCACTACGCCGACGGCCAGGCCGGTGCTGTCTACGGACAGACATGCCCTCTGGTGAACCCCGCACGCCTTCCGGGCGAATGGCAGACCTACGACATCATCTTCCACGCCGGACTCTGGGAGAAGGGGGTGCTCGTTCATCCCGCGACGGTGACCGTCATCTACAACGGGATCGTCGTCCAGGACAACTGGGAGATGTGGGAGCGGACACCGCCGCCGGCGAATGACAAGCGCTCCGGCGGCATTTGCTTGCAGGATCACGGTTATGATGTCGCGTTCCGCAACGTGTGGATCCGCGAACTGCAACCGCGCTGGGCGAACACGACGCATCTGGGTCCCTATACGGTTGAAGCAGACGTGAAGGCGCAGCGCGAGAAGACCGCGGCGCTACTCTTTTCCGAGATGCCTACGGATGGGGCGCCCTCGGCGCAACGCGTTGACCAGGCCCTGGAAATCTACTGCTATTCGCAGGCGCCGAAATACCGTAAGCTCGTCGAGACCGAGGAGAACCGCTACCTCGAGGCTCTCTCGAAGATGGACGAGAAGACGCTTGATTCCCAAAGCTACGGTATCCGCCGGCTCAACCGGGTTTACGATGAACTAATCAATAAGAGCAAGATCCTTGAGCCGGGCAACAGAATGGCGGCGAAGTGCGCCGAACTCATCAAGACACGTAATTTCACTGGTCACGTTTTCTGGTGGTAAAAGCTCAATTGCTCAATCGGACGCATAAAATTTTCAATTAACATGAACTTGCCTGTTTTATTACAAGACGGCAAATTCTAGTGAAGGATAGACATTGGTGCGTAAATAGGTCAACAGCAAAGGAACATGCCATGATTAAGAGCAGCAGAAGGAACTTCAGCATCCGTGGCCTGGTAATGCTTTTCCGTTAAGCCTACAAGATCCATTTGTGCCGGTGATGTGATCAGGCACGGAATAACGCGCCTAGTTTCTTGCCGAGCAACAGGCTGCTGCCAACGAGGGTGACGCTCAGGAACAGCATGGCCCACACGCCCAGCGCCGCAGCCAGATAACGCCCGATGCCGACGAGCTGAAACAGTTCGAAGATGGTTTTGGTGATAGGGTAGTACTGCATCTTCTGGGCCAGCATCAGGCTGTCGGAGACCTCCAACATGCTGAACGCGAACGCCAGCAACGCACCGGCGATGAGGTTGGCCGTGATCAGCGGCAGTGTCACGCGCCGCAAGGTTGTCAGCGGCGATGCCCCGAGGTTGGCTGCCGCCTCCTCCAGCCCGACCGAGGTTTGCTGCAGGCCGGCCACAGCCGCGCGCACCATGTAGGGCAGCCGCCGCACGGCGTAGGCTATTACCAGAAACAGCGTGGGATTCTCGCGCACGGCCAGCAGCGCGGCCAGCGCAGGCCAAGGTTTGAGCGCCGGGGCGGATGCCAATGTCGAACTGATCGCGATAAAGCCGAAGGCCATCACCAGTCCGGGCACAGCCAGCGGCACCATGGCGAGGGAGTCGATCAGGCCGCGCAGACGGATGTGCGAGCGCACCACCACCCAGGCCGTGGCTATGCCCAAAATCAGAGTGACGAGTACTGCGAGCGAGGCGAAGAGCAGACTGTTGCGGATCGCGTTCAGGGTCATGCCGTGCCCCAAAGCCTCGGCATAGTTGGCGACGGTAAAGGCTGAGGGCAGCACGGTACGGCACCAGGCGCCCGGGACAGAGAAGCTGGTCAGGATCACGCCCACGTGAGGGATCAGCGCCAGCGACGTGACAATCACGAACGGTAGCGTTACCAGCAAGGCTTTCAATCCGCGGGTCGGTTTGGGCGTATGCGGGGTGGTGGCCTTGGATTGCATGGCATGGGCGCGCCCGCCGAACAAACAGCGGCTGAGCGAGTACAGCGCGACACTGGCGCAAAGCACCACTGTGACCAGCGCGTACGGAAAGGGGCTGGCGCTGATCTCTTTAAGCTCGTCATACACCTGAACAGCGGCGCAACGCGAGAAATTCATGATCAGCGGTGTGCCCAGTTCGGTGAAGGAAGCGATGAAGACCAGCGTGCCGCCTGCGAAAAGCCCCGGCATCACCAACGGCAGGGTTATGCGCCGGAAACGCGTCCAGCTGCCCGCGCCGAGATTTTGCGCGGCCTCTTCCAGAGCCGGGTCGATGTTGGCCAGTGCTGCCGCCACGTTCAGGTAGATGATCGGATAGAATGCCAGAGCCTGCAACAGCACCACGCCGAGATAGCGCGACTTGCCGAGCCAGTCCACCGGGCCGCAGCCCAGCAGGGCGTTGAGTGCGCCGTAAGGCCCCAGCATCTGTGTCAGGCCGATCGCGCCCACGAACGGCGGCAGGACCATCGGTACCAGCAACAAGGCGGTAAAGGCGCGCTGTCCCGGGAAGGTGTAGGTGTGCGCGAGCCAGACCAGCGGCATAGCCAGAACAGTGGCCAGCAGGGTCGAACCAACGGCGATACGCAGGCTGTTGAAAAGACCCTCGGCGTAAATCGGGTTGCGGAAAACCCCGCGCAGGTATTCGGCGGTGAAACGGCCGTCAACATAGAAGCCGCCGCTGACCACCCGGACTACCGGCCATACCAGAAAGAGGCCGAAAACAGCGGCCAGCAGGCAAAACAGGATCCAAGCTGTGCGGTTACTTAACATTCCGGCTTGGTACTGCGGGCCATCAGGGACTCGACTGCGTCGCGAGGCGACAGGTTATGGTGACAAAGGGCGTAGACCGTGTCGGTTATGGGCATTTCCACATCATGCTGACGGCCCAGCGTGTGGATCACCTTGGCGTTCCAGACGCCTTCGGCCACCATGCGCATACTGTCAAGGATGTCGCCGATCAGCTCGCCGCGGCCCAGACGTGCGCCCACGGTGTAGTTGCGGCTGTGGCGGCTGGTGCAGGTCACGATCAGGTCACCGGCACCGCTGAGCCCCGCGAAGGTCGCCGGGGTCGCACCCAAGACCACGCCGAAACGGGTGATCTCCGCCAGACCGCGCGTGATCAGCGCGGCGCGCGTGTTGTCGCCGAAGCCAAGCCCGTCAGAGGCGCCGACCGCGATGGCGATCACGTTTTTGACCGCGCCGCCGATCTCCACCCCGAGGGGGTCGGTTGAAGTGTAGACCCGGAAGCGCGGCCCGCTGAACAGGCTTTGCGTCTGCAGGGCCACCGCCTCATCCGCAGCAGCGGCGACAACGGCGGTCGGGATCCCGCGGGCCACCTCTTCCGCATGGCTGGGGCCTGAGAGCACGGCGATCTGCTCCAGCCCCAAAATATTCTGGGCCAGCTCGCTCATACGGCAGTGGGTGTTTTCACACAAACCCTTGGTCAGGCTGACGGTCAGGGCATTGTCCGGGACCAAGCCGATGAACCTGCGGCAGACATCACCGAGAAATTTAGACGGCACGGCAAGGATGACAGCTTCGGCACCTTCAACAGCGGCGGCAGGGTCGCCCGACCACGCCAAATCGGCGGGCAGGGGTACGCCGGGCAGGAAGCGGGGGTTCTCGCGGCGTGTGCGGACCTCTTCCAGATAATCGGGAAAGGGGCCCCAGACCGTAACCTTGTGGCCATACGAGTTTAGCAGCAGCGCTGCGGCGGTGCCCCAACCGCCGTCGCCGATAACGGTAATTTTCATGAAGTTTGCTGATCCTTTTTTTTGACGAAATTGAAGCGCGATTCCGTACCCGCGCGCAGACGCGCGATATTAGAGCGGTGTTTCCAGACCGCCAGCGCGGCCAGCATTGTCAGCGCGCCACAGAACCAGACCCCGTGCCGGGTGTAGTAAAGCGGCCAAGTTGCGGCACCAAGCGCAACTGCGGCTGTGATTGAAGCGGCGGAAACGTAACGCGTTGCCAGAAAAACCGCCAGCCACACAACAAAGGCGATGCCCACGCCGACGGGTGACAAGGCCAGTAACATGCCCGCGCTGGTGGCGATGCCTTTGCCGCCCTTGAAGCCGAGGAAACAGGTCCAGTTGTGGCCGACTATAGTCATCGCGCCGCAGAAAAGCGGCAGAGCCATGGACGCGCAGCTTCCGCCAGCGAGCCGGGCCGCCAACAGGGGTATCAGCTTGACGCCGCAGTATCCCTTGGCCATGTCTAGCGCGAAAGTTAGGATACCGAGCGGTTTGCTGACCGCACGGAAGACGTTGGTGGCGCCGATATTGCCGCTACCGAGCGTCCGGATGTCCTTGCCGCGGCTTTTGGCCAGCAGGAATCCGAACGGTACGGAGCCTACCAGATAAGCGACTGCGCCCCCGATTAACCACATGAATGTTTCAGACATGCGTATAAGTTAACAAAAACAGTTCGGTTTTGCATTTTCAAAACGCGGAGTTGTAAAAGGATGTTGTTTGTCAAATAAACGCTTGGGGGATTGCATATCTTGTTTCACTAGCATCCCATAGGCAGCACAGTTAGCCCTTACCCATGCGGATTTGCTTGGGTTTTTGATGTCTTTTTTGAGGTTTCAGGTTTGAGGTTTTCCCGGAGCGACCGGCCGTTTCGCGTTTTTATTGGGTTTTACGGCCCTGCTGTCCCATAGTCGAGCCGCCAAAAATCGAAAAAGGCCTGTAAAGGCGGGGGTTTTTCGCGGGGTTCACCAGGTTTTGGCCGCGGTGCTGTCCCATAGATTTTGAGGATCTCGACCAGGTCGCGCTTGACCCACACCGCCGCGCGCGCGACGCCCGCGAGGCGCGAGAAGCTCAGCTCCCAGTCCGCGACATGGCTCATGAACCGCAGCAGGAGATGCACGAGCATCCCCGTCCAGATCTGCCACTTGACCGCGTTCTCGTTGTAGCCG
>Ga0255347_1001064_pt1 | contig 46959 bp, 45 predicted proteins | sample wastewater_treat_2_FD_192479 | JGI IMG/M metagenome (GOLD analysis project Ga0255347, IMG submission 192479) | Wastewater microbial communities from Lulu Island WWTP, Vancouver, Canada - plant24 | ecosystem: Engineered > WWTP > Wastewater > Unclassified | place: Canada: Vancouver, British...
GAAATTGTGTTATTAGAAGAAAAATTATATTTTTTTAAAGACGAACATAATTTTGTTATTTATTATATAGAATGTATAAATACTAATACCGTAAAAAATTTTATACAGCATTATAATATTCATAATGATAATACAATAATATGTAGATGTAGATTTGATATTGAAAGATTAACAAGCATATTAAATGTAAATTATAGTTTTAATAAAGAGTTACGTTCACCAAATACAAAAGATATTAATATAAAATTAGAGTTTACAACAAATTTTATTAACATAAACTTACAAAAAAACAAGATTTATACAACTGCCACCATCCCTGCGGTTATAGACTTTTATAATACAGTTCAAGAATATGAAAATTATACAGCATCAAACAATAGTATAACATTAGAATTGAGTATAATTAATTTATTAAGTAGTTTATCAGCATTACAAAATCATAGTTTATTAAAAAATCAAACGATTATTAATAATTATTGTATTATAGATATAATAAATTATTCTAATCTAGGGAATTTTATTAAAATTTATATAAATGATGATACAACTATTATTGTTTATCTAAAAATATAAAAATAGGAGTATGTTATGAGATATTATATTATAACAATAGTACTAATTTTGTTTATGTTAATAAAGTCTTCTACTTTTTCAAAAGAAAAATACTATTCAACATTTTATAAAAGCAAAGAGGACTTACAAAAAATAATCTATAAATTAGGGGACTTACAATTGACAGAAGAAAACTTTTTAACAGCATCAAAACTTTTTAATATCCAATATCCTCATATTGTATTGAAACAAGCATTATTAGAAAGTGGACATTTTAGAAGTAAAGTATTTCGTAAAACAAATAATATGTTTGGTATGAAAGTCCCAAAACGTAGAGAAACATTTGCAATAACAACAAAGAAAACTAAGTCAGGATATACTTATTTCACTAGCTGGTTACATTCATTAGCAGATTATAAACTCTGGCAAGGTAATCAAATCATCATTACTAATTATTATGATTATTTAGTAAAACGTAATTATGCAGAATGTATAATCTATAAAGAAAAATTAACTGCAATTAAAATCTAATCAAAAATAACTACCTAATATCAAAATCAATAAATAACTAACAAGCAATAAAAAAGAATAATAAAAACATTAAACTTGATTAAAACTGTTTATTTTGCGTTTTGCGGGGCTTTTATCTTTTTATTATGTTATTTTATATCTAATACAGTAAAAACACCGTAGCAATAAAATTTGACGGCAAAAATAAGATAATAAGGTGAGTGTTATAATAAAAAACATACCTACGCATAAAAATATATAAAAGAGCTCAAAAAGTAAAACAAACGTAGGTATGTCAAGCGTGTAATTGTAACATATAGGTATTTTCATTGTGTTTATATTACAATTCATATAGTTTTATGTAACAGGAATTAACACCACATCGGGCGTATATTCATCTACATAATCCGTTCCCGTAAATTCAATCGTATTTTTGTTTGTTAAATCATCTAAAAATGTTTGATATTTTAGTATTATTCTAGGTCTATACTCAACGCTTTCCATCGTATAGACTAAATTTCCGCGTTTAATAATAATATTTCGTAATAAACTATAATTTATATTGTTTTCTGGTGTTAACTGTGGTATTATTACAATACTTGAGTCTTGTAAATAAGTACCATCAGGATTATTTCCTAATCTTAAATTTAATCTTGTATCCCCTGAACTTTGTAATATTTTTATACGTTGGAGCATCTCAAAACCACTAGAATTTATAATCGGGTCTGGAGAAGTTGCATAATTACTATATATGTTGTTATTAGGAACGTAGCAATTTAATTCAAAAGTATATCCATAAGTTATTATATGGCCTTTTGAGTTAGTAGCTGTTACTGGTGTTATGTTATAATTGCTTTCTTGTTCCGGTGTAACTATCTCAATTATATTCTGTTCGTTGTTTTCATTATCTAAATTATAAAATTTTATTGATGTTATCGGAAGTAATAAAATACTGCCTTTTATGCTGTCTATTATCATAATTATAATACTCCACATTCTATTAAATTTAATGAAACTTCTGGTAAAAATTCTAAATCATTTACATAAATAGTATCTAAATTATCCGCTGTTGATACTTCATAATACTTGTTGTCTCTTACAATATATTTATAATTACTTTTTAAGAATTCTTTTAAGAAACTCATTTTAGAACTTGTTTTTAGTTCATCAGCTCCTATGGTTATATTATGTTTATATCTTGAAAATGTAATATGTTTTACTATCCTCCCATTTAATAATACAGTTTCATTAGAACTTACTTCAATTTCATTTAAGAATTTTTTTAAACATTTTAAAGTTAATTGTGTCTGGTCGCTACTACTATATGCAGTTCCGTCTGTTATATATGTTGTTGTATATCTTAATGTTATATTCATAATCTATATTTTATATATTATTTTCAAAAAAAATTAATGTTGTGGATAAATACGTGCTTCGTGGTATGGAATAATTAAAGATGACTGTATATTCAACTCAATTTTATAAGCATCAACAACAACGCCAATTTTACAATATAAATCTTCTACTATGTTCCTTTTTTGTGGGCTACCATCATAAGCAGCAGTATCTGTTTTTATTATATCATTATATGATAAGTTATAATATACTGGTGTTTCACCAAGAACTTTTGCTATATGTCTTAAATTTCCTTCCGGTATTACTAAATTCATATTTTCATCTTCATAACAACGTACAAAAATTTCTTTTCCAACGTCCTCAGCTTTTATAGACATCATTCCTCCCGTGTATATAGTGCCACCTGTTGCTATTTTAATATAATCATCAGTACTTCCACCTTCTAAAGCAATACCTATAAATGTTTTATTATCAAAATATGAGGATTGTGCTGTCTCTATTACATATTCATTGTTACTTTGATATACAAATACTGCATCGCCTTTCTTTATATCGCCTGCACATTTATAAGACGCTGTTTCAATATCCTTGTTTTCGATATTATCAATCGGATCTGTATCATCATTTAAATGATTACCTGCACTATGAGCATTATATGTACTATCAACGTACCCAAACGCAAAACGTTCACTATTTTGTAAACTTATTTTTAATTTCGGGGACGTTAAGTCCATCTCAAATGCTGTAACTATATAATTTATATTTGTTGTAGTCTCATCAAATGTATTTGTAATTTCATTAAATACTTTTGAGTAATTTTGTATAGTTAATATGTTCCCAACTTTAAGATTAAATAAACTCGGATTACTACCGTTACTGTTTAATGAAAAACAATTCCATTGTGGGATTTCTAAATTTAATTCTGTTGTGTATATATCTTCGTCTAGTTTATGTATATCATTGATATAATCAGCTAAATTATAGTATTCTTTATTTACGTTCCTTATTTTTACATATAATACTGTTGCTGGTCGTGTTATCCTGCTTTGTAATGTATTTAAGACGGCCATAATAGTTGCAGTATCTGTTTTAATAGGTGTTGCAGTGTCTTTTTCTGTTTTATTTGAATATGTATCTTCTATTTCAGTACTTTTAGGATTAACAAATATATTTGTTAATAATGTTTCAGGATAACATCCTACTAAATTATTAAAATACCAAGTATCAGGGTTAGTTTTACTATATTCTAAATTATATATATTATATTTTGTTTCATATGTATGATCTATTACATCTGTTAATTCATCTGTATTAAATTCCTTAGAATTTACTGTATTTAATATGGTAGTAAATTTATGGTATATTTTAGGGACTTCTTTATTTCCTGCATTCAATGAAAGTGTTACAAATGGGTTCGGCCCCAAAGACATTATTATTTTTTCAAAATCATATTTATTATTAGACTTTAACCGCTCCCTTTGTGCCTCTTCTATTCTTAATTTTGTTGTTTTAGTAAAGTTAGAATATGCTGGTTTTCCTAGCGGGCCACTAGGTCCGCCTATCAGTGGAACTTGACTTGAAAAAACTTTATTTGTATCTTCTAAAAATAAAATAGCATCTGGATATATATGTACTCTATAATCAGCAATATTAGCTTCGTATTGATAAGACGGTTCAGAAGAAAATACAGTCGATTGTGAATAAAAACGGCGTTTATTTGTAGAGTTAGCCCAACTGGTATTAATACCACTACCTTGTACATTATATAAATATATTGTAGTATCAGGAAAACTTTTTCTATTCTTAAAAGTAATTGTTATTGTTGTTGGGGCTGTCATCTCTATAAATAATTGTAATCCAAAAGAAAACGCAATTTTATTTAATAAGTCTAACATATTATCACAAGATTTTTCAAAACTTAACTCGTCGCTTTGGGTATTGAGTTCCATTAAGCGCAAAAAGAGTTTTACATATATATCTTCATCAGATGTTAACGTGCTCGGATCTTCTTGCATCAAATTTTTTGCAGTAGTTAACATTTTATATGCTCTGTTCATTAATGTTCCACTTATTAAACCTCTATGTATAGAAATAGCAAGCTCGTCGCTTTGTAAATCGCTATCTTTACAACATCTTAATTTATGTTTTGTGGTACTTTGAAAAACACTTTGTATGCTACGCAAATGACAATAGATACTAGTATTATGGCAATTATGATAATTAGCCCAAGATGCTTCAACACCTAAATCAAAAGGATTTAAAACGATTGTGTAATTGATATTATATAATGAATATAATATATCTTGACATTCTTTTAAATATAATCTTAAAGTATCATATAAATTTATAGTAGGATAATGAAATGTGGGATATACCATTGCGTTGGCATCATTTTTAATAGCAATATGAAACAATTTATATTTCATTGCAGTAACGCCATTGATTGTTGGATTTACTGTTGTAAATTGATTATAATTATTAGCTTCAAAACGTTCGTATATATTTTGTATATGTACATTATTTTTTACAATTGTTTCAGTAAACTTACATTCATTTAATATAGTTGCTGCTAGATTATTAGCAGTAAATTTATAACTTCGTTTTATGTTTTTTTGACTGTTCCAAGAATGACTATTCCATACTAAGTCTTCCCCGCTTATTTTACTATTAATAACACCACTAAATAAACAATTATTTACATTTCGTTCTGTTATATCATTAGAATTTAAGAAAAATACTGCTACATATCTTTTTACATCTTTATTTGATGCATTAAGACAAAAGAATAATGAATTTATATCATCATTAGTATTGCAACTTAATTCATTGATACTAAAATTTAAAGCATCTGCAACAAAGTTCCCGCTATCATTTTCTAAATCTTTTTTAATTGTCTCTAATTCAACTATATTTGTTGTTATATCGCTAGATGCATTATATAATTCACTATGCTTATTAGATACACAAAAAAGAATATAACAATCTCCAAATCCGTGTTCGTGTCTTTTATATATTTGCGTAATTAACATAATTTTTAATACTTAAATGTAAAATTAAAATACTGTTTTTAATAAAAAAGGGCATTAAATACTCAACGCCCTTGTTATATAATTATTACTCTATAAAAACTAAGTCCTTATATTATACAGAAGCCATTACTAATTTTCCATTTAATAGTAATGTAGCTTGATCAGAAGTAATAGCCGGCGTGTTTATTGTCAAATATGCACTGTCTCCCATAGGTACTTCTAATGGTATAGCTGTTAACCCTGTTAAGTCTGTTTTATCTAAATCGTGGGGCTTGTAGCTGCTAATTGTTATTTCTAAACTCGAAGGATTACTACCGCTTGAAGAATGAGAAATTTCACTTGTTATTTTCCCTACCATCCACACCCATCCGTCTACCTTCCCAGTCGATGACTGTGCATCTGCATAAGTTTGGCCTGCTGGCATCGCAACTAATAATTCTAAATCTTTTACTGCTTTACTATTAGTTAGTGGCTGTGTTAATAGTTCTATAAACTTACTCCAAGTGTTTTTACTCCAAGTCGAACCTGAATGTAATTTTGGAGCTACTAATGCAGTAAAACTAACAGTACCAAGTTTTGTAAAATTACTGTCTTCAACTACTGCAACTTGTACATTTCCACCTGTACTTAAATCGATCTTTTTAGTTTGTTTAGAACATTCTAAAATAACACCATCGCCACGTGTTATAGAATGTTTTTCAGCTTCCGATCCGCCACCTGTTTCTGCGGTCGGCCAAGTCGCTGTATTTGCATCCGTTCCATAAAAATTAAATAACGGGGTTAATGTACCGGATTTATTATACCAAATTCCTACGGCTGGATAAGCATTTATTACTAAGCTTTCGCTTTCATCGCCTAGTGTTGCTGGAACTGTTTTTGCCATATTATTATATACTCCTTTTTTTTATTATTATAAAATTATAAATTTCAAAATTTTTTATTGTTTTAATATATATTATGTTATTTTATGTTATTACCACTTTTTCAAAACTACCGTAATTGTTTGAGCCTATGTCAACTGAAGGATTAAAATCAAGAATGTCGTTTTTACATCCCGTTTTTAACGTAACGTTTGATAATACATTCCCTACCCAATGTCCCAAATTTATGCAATTCAAAACAGGGTTGTTTGTATTGCAAAATGTCATCCATATATTACCTGTTGAAGTTGTATTATTAAAAACAGACATATTTCCATAATTATTAGCTTTTTTTATGTTACTAGCTGCTAATAATGTAATTCCAAAGCCTGTTTTAATTGTAGCATAATTATTTATGACTTCGATATTATTCGCAGCGTTGAGTAGTATAAACTGTGCATTATTTACAAAAACAAAGCCATCTGTTCTAATGTTTTTAATACTTTGATAACTATATAATAGAATAAAAGTTGTTGGTTTATTAGTATTTATCTTAATATTTTCAATATTACAATTTTCTATATTTTGATTACAAGATATTAATTGCATAGACATACCTGTGAATAATATCATATTAACTTTTAGATTATATAAATGCATATTTGTTATACTTTTAGATTTGATTATTCCATAGAAATATAGATTATACAAGCTATTTGTTTCAACAAAATCAATATTACAATTATAAAACTTTGTATTCTTTATAATTATATTAGAATTATTAAAAATACTAATAATACTACTAGGATTACGAAATTCAAAAGAACAATTATCATTATATGTATAAGTTTTGTCTAATTCAAAATAATAAAAAAGATATTCTTTATTTATAGATTTATTTAATTTGAATGTAAAATTATGTTCGTTACCATCATATTGTAAATTACAATTACTAGTCCCATAAGTAAAACTATGTTGTGTTGTTCCATCATTATAAACAGCGTTATTTACATATAACCCTACTGGTCTCCAGTATTCATTGTCAGCAACTGTAATTTTTATATCTTTCATTTGTTTAAAATATATAGTCTCTGTTGTATCAGCAGCGCCTGCGTTTACTTTATCCCTAAAATTTTTAAACATTATATCGTTCCAAATTTGATACGGATTTGTTTCTGTCCCTTCACCTGTGAAATTATTAAAATTTAATTCTGTATCCGGTGTAAATTCAGGAATATCAGGATCCGTATTTATATAATCAATAATTAATGGAACGGCATCTTCTATAATGCCTTCCGAAATTGTTTCTAACTTCTCTATATATAAATCTTCATTTTTAGTAAGTACTATATGTTCTTCATTTGTTTTATTAATAGGGAAGTCGCTTTGATTTTTTATACTTAATAATTCTGCCATATTTCTATATTTAATTTATTTAACTTCAAAAAAATATATTATTATTTATTTATTATCTTATTAAATCGGTGTTCTACCTGTTAACCACCATTCATTTTCAAAATTATCCGGATTGAGATCATCAACAATACCATCTTTACGTTGTCTAGCATCTACAATAATCATCAGCCCACTATGATAATTATATTTTATTTTTACTAACATTGTTTCATTTGGAAATAATAACTCCGTTTGATCGAATATGTAAACCCACTCTCTACGATGATATATCATCGGCGTTGTAGCGTGTTCATTTGCTAGGATACCATTAGAAGCAAATAAAACATTAATTGCACTACTATCTTCCGGATTGAAAATACTTACTTCTGCTTCAAATTCATTATTAGTAAACCTTTCAACTTCTGTTGTTGTTATTTCGTCTACTAAAAATTCCAAAATATCAACACCTGATAGTGCTATATTATTTGCCGGCAAATGATAATCTGTAATAGTCTGGTTATTTTCTTTATTTATTTGATATGTTATTCTGCATTTCTTTTGTTGGTTGCCCGGTAATGGTGTGTAACCATAAAATTCTAAATCGCTAGCTTTTATAACTTTGCGACCTATTACTTGAATTATATTATTTTCTATCTCAATCCTTTTTTCAGCACCAACAATAAGATTTTGAGAAATAGAAGGATCTAAATCATCTATTTTTACTATATCTATTGTTTCTATTGTTTTATTGTCTTTTATATCTATTTTTCTAATCATATCCTATTTACTTAATAATTTTACTTATATCAATATATTTTTTTATGAAAAATATGTATATAATTGTTATAAGTATCAATACTATAAATACTATTGTTATATATTTCCCAACTTTATAAAAAAAGTTATCTTTATCAGCTTCCTTTTTTGTTATAATCTCTTTTTCATAAGTTTTTACGTTCGTGTTAGTATCTTTTATATCTATATTAATTTTTGTGTTTAATTTATTTTTCTTAAAATTATATTTTTGTTTTAATGTTATTATTTTATTATTGTCTACAATAATTGTAGTATCAAAATTAAACTCTATTAATTCAAATTCTTTATTATATTTTAATTCTGGGATCGTATTAAATTCTTTATCAATTTTTACGTCTTTAATAACAATCGTTGTATCAGTCTGTTTAATCTTTTCTTTTTCTACTTTGACTGTTTTGCAGTTAGTACATAATAATACTATCCATAAAACACTACAATAAAATAATTTCATTCTATATTTGTTTTAGTCTCAAAATTAATAATTCCTCTTACTAACATCCTACCTAACTTATGTTTTACGTTCCTCATCCTTATATATACTCCGCCACCATTCCTTTGATTACCTACGTTCCCGGGTGTAGTATTAAATCCAATTGTTTGTATGTTCCCATTACTTAAAACTTTATATGTTGTTTCTATATGGCCATAATAACTATTTGGGTATTTCCAAATAATTAAAGAAGTATTTTTTACATTATATTTCTTGTCTTTAATTCCTTTTTTTGCTAAATAATCATACTGGCCATTAGCTGAAGCCGTTCGTTTTATTATATTCTTTTTGTTTAATGTTGTTGATGCAGTATTAAAACAATAATATATTCCTGATGCACAGTAAGGACTTCCTAATGCAACGCCCGCCGTTTTATTATATAAATCTATTCTTGCACCTCTGTTATTTCCTATCTCTTTTATTCCTACCTCTTGTAAAGCTATTTGTTTAGCTAATAGACTTATATTATTACTATCTATAATAGTATAACTATTTAAAGCAAATAACTCACTTGTAAAGCTAATGACAATAAGAATAATACATATCAAGTTTTTTAAGTTTTTCATAATACTAATATAATAATATAGTTACTGTAATTATAATCTAAATTGTATTAAAGAATAACCGAAACCTATAATAATTGCTACACCTAATATTAACGCAGCATATATAATATTTTTACCTAATAATTTTGTTTTTTCAATTGCTACGTACGCATCTTTTTCTGCTTTATTAGATAAATTATTAAATTCTTCAAAATCAAAACCCACTTTGAAAAAATTTAATTTAGTAGATGTATACGTTACAGCTGATACAGAAATTATAAAAATACATATAAGTACAAATATGTTGCTAATAGTATATAAAAAAGGACTGTCAATTAAATATATCCCTATTAATGATACTATTGATAAAATTAATAAAATACTTGCACTTAAAAATTTATTTTTTTTGATATACTCAACCATTATTTACTCCTTGTTGTAACAATTTTTTTATTTAATAGCATACTATCTATGCGTTCATTTATTTTATCATCTGATGTTTTTAATTCACCTATTTGCATAGTATGATTATTAACATCTATTTCTAAGTTGTTTACTTTTTTTTCTACACTGTCTAATTTCTCTTGATGAGGATTAAATATCCTTTCAATAGAAGTTACATATTTTTGATAATACTCTTTTGTTATTTCTTCTTTGTTTATACGTTCCTCTTTAACTTCCTTTTTTACTCTTAGATAACTATATAAGAGACCTACAAATAAGCTTGTTGTTGATACAATTGCAATAGCAAGTGCTGATATAAATTCCATCTTATTACCTCACATCTTTTATATATGGAAATACAAACTCAACTGTTCGAGTATACCAACGGTTACGAGTATCAAAACTTGCTTCAGACGAACCTACATAATATAATATTTTGTTATTTAATACTGTTCTTAATGCCCTCTTTATTCTTGTTGTTAAATCGCTTACTGCTTCAACATCTGTTTTGCCTCTTAATTTTACTTTTTGCAACAAGATTTGAATTATTATTCTTATTTCATACAGTCCATATTGTTGATAACGATATATACTATTAGTAGAATTAGTAGCCATTTGTACAGTTTCACCTACACATTTAATTAATAATGCACCGTTTGAATGATGCAAAACATAATCTTCAAATGAAACTGGATACCCATCGATTAAAAATTCATCGTGAAATTCATTTTTAAGTAATGTTTTTGTGTGTTCTACTAAACTTTTTTCCATTGTCTTAATACTTGTTTAATATCTCATTTGTAAAAACTGCTGGCTTTGTACTAATATACAATTTACTTCCTATGTAATCATTTAATAAATCTAAATCTAATAAAACTATTCCATCCTTTATTTTTTCTAACTGCTTGATATAACTATTATATACGTTCATAACTTCGTTTGTTACGTAATTATGCCGTCTTATATGTAACTCATATATAACCAAAAATCTTGCTATTGCTTTTAAATAATCTGGAATTTTTTCATTCGCAATAGGAGTTATATATTTATATTTTACATACCCATCAATAAAGTTATTCATTGATTTTATTATACTCTCAATAACATCTGTATCAATTTCGCTTTCATCGCCTGTATCAAAACTTAATTGATTTAAAATTCTATCATCGTGGTACTCTGTTATTTCATTAAGTGTTGTATATTGTGTATATGTTCCCATTTTATATTATATAAAAAAATAATTAAAAAGTTAGGAAGTCTATAAGAAAATTAGACTTCCTTTTTTTTCTTTTTCTTAAATCAACAATTGTACCATTGCAAGATCACCTTCAGCAGCTGCAGCTTCAACGCATACTCCAACTACAAAAGCACTTGATGCCGTTGTAACTGCTTTGCCACTTGCAGCGCAAGAAACATTCGCACCTTCCGCAATAGCAGCACTAGCAACAACAGGAACAATAGACTTAAAATAATAAGTTACGTTTTCGTCTTTTTCGGCAGCTAATTTAACCACTCCAACAGGTGTTTCACCTGCTCCCGCAGCTACTAACTTCCCATTAGATACCTTTACAAATGTAAAAGCAGTTAAAGCTGCACCAGCAACTAAATTCCCATTTGCTCCTACAATTTTTTGTGTTATTTTTGGATAAGTTCCCATTTTATATTACTCCTTTATTAAAAATTCTTTTAATTTATTATATTCTTTTTCGTCTGCAGGTGTAAATTTACAGCCTGTTATATATGTTTTTTTTTGATAGTCAAAAGTTTCAGTAACAATATAACTTGTTTCATTTTTCTTATCTAATTCTTTATTATTTTTATTTAATTCTTTATCATTCATCTTATTTTCTCCTATGCAGAATATACTGTTGGATCAATAGGATTAGTTATTAAATAACCAGCATCCGAACCTGTTATTTTGTATGTTGAAACTTCTGTACATCTTATGTACTCAATAGTATTTCCTGGATTTGGGAATGTATCAACATAAACAGGTTGATATAATAAAGTATATCCGAAATTAGGTAAAAATTCACTAGCACTTTCCGTACCTGTAGGAGTAGAAGAATACAATAATAAAATCTTATTGCCCCAAATATCAAGAAATGTAGATTTATTAGTTGAGTATTTTGCATTTGCTACAATAATTTCACTTAAACCTAATAATTTTGCAACACTTTCTTTTGTTGGGATTACGTCTGCAGGTGTGTTATTAGTAAAATATGCACGTGTCTTCGGATTATTAAGAATATAACTTAATACTTTATAATTACATACCATTAAATTAGGTAATAACCCTATCATATTGCTTGCAAGATAGTCCATCTTTGTTTTTAAATATAAAATAGGATTAACAGCATCTTCATTAAGAAAATCATCAAGTAAAGTTGTTTTATTTGATGCTCCATAATTATCTGTATTTTGTAAATAAGTCAATTTATCATATTCTAATGATAATAATAAGTTATTTCTTAATTTTTTTGTATTTGCAAATTTAAGTTGTTGTGGATCCGCTGCAACATTTATTTCTTGTTTAATGTCCAAAGGAGTTGTAAGAGAATGTTCATCGCAAACATAACCAATTGTTGTTGCAAAAGACGGATCAACAATATTATTGTCTCCTCTAGGAGCTCGTAAAGTATTATAAGTTAAGAAACTATCTTTACCCCATTTCATTATATTACCTGTTTGAGATTGTACACGAACCTCAGGCAATAATCTATTTGCAACAAATGTTGCATTACTATAACCTATTGCAATATTTGTAAGTATTGGGGATACTATTGCTAAATCGTTTTTATACATAATTATATTTCTCCTTTTTTAGATAATGTATCAAAAGCAACTTCAAATGTTGTTTTATTCTTTTCTGCATATTCATTTATTTTTTTAGTAAGAGCAATTTCTGCAGGGTCTGCACTAGCCCATTCAGGGATATTTAAACTCTTATTTGTTGTTGCTTTATTTTTTCTTTCTTTGCCTTCGCTAAAATCTTTAAATAAATTCTCATCTTGTTTGTAAAACGCAGTTGTAATGAATTTGTCAAAAACTTCAGTAAAATTAAATTTAGGATCGTCTTGAGTATAAGCAAATTCACAAATTTTAATATATTCAGCTTCGTGCCCCGGCATTATGATGCCTTTGGTTACTAATTCCTTAGCTTTTTCATTAAATTGTTTTATTCGTATTTCTTTTTTATACTCTTCATTTGATTGTACTAATAATTTTATTTTCTGTTCCTGTTTTGCTAATTCCTCTTTAAATTCTTTTTGTAAAGCAGAAAACTCTGATGTATTATTTCCTGGTTGTTCATTTAATTGAACTTTTTCTTCTTCTTTTTTTTCTGGTTCTTTTGGTTCTTCTGTTTCTTTTTTCTTTTCCTCTTGTAATTTAGAAATGTTAGCAGTGAAATACTCTGTTATTGCTTTTTGCAAGTTAGTTATTGCTTCTGCATCCATCCCTTCCGGCAATGATTTGTTTAGAATTTCTAAAAGTCCTTTTAAAAATTCTTGTTGCATTTCGTTCATATTTAAAATTCCTATAAAAATGTTATTAAAATTGTGTTTATTAATGTTTTTTTCTTTTGTGTCTTTATTATTTTTATTATTTTTATTATCTATATTATCTTTATTGTTTTTTTGCTCTATATTTTCTATTGTTATTTTAGTTTTATCAAAAACGCAAAAATTAAATATAAATTTTGTACGTAATTCATTAAGTTTTATACTTTCCATTCCTTTAACAGCTGGCGCAACTCCTCCTAATAATCCGATATGTACAATTTCATAATTTCCTGCTTCTCCTGCTATGGATATAGATACTTTCTTAAACTCTTCATTTTGTATTCGTTTATATATATCATCATTTACAGTGAAATCAGCGTATAAACTATCCTTGACTACATATAACTGTTTAATCCAACCCGCTGCTGGTGTATCAGTATCAAATTTATGTCCTAATATAACAGGGGCATCTAAATTTTTATTTTCTTTTATTGCATTATTATATTTGTCTGCAATTTTTTTCAAATCATCAATAGTAAATGTAGCCTCAATCCCGTTACTATCTACAAACCTACCTGCTTTGAAAATTTCAATATTCTTTAATAAAATCATAATTTCCTCATATAAGTTTTCTAAAACAATATACAACACAGTTTTTTTAAAAAACAAGTTTTTTAACTAAAAAAGTTATAGTTTCATAAAAACATTTGTATTTTAGAATAAAAAATATAGATTTTTATTTTATACTATGAAAAAAAGTTTATAAATAAGGTAAATAATATGAATAATATAGATGATGATATAATGTTTGATATAGAAAAAGCTAAAAAGCAAAGAAAAGCAAAAGGAGCTACAACAAAATATATAACTAATGATGTTGAAAAAGTAGATGTACTAATTTTTTATTTAAATAAATGTTTTAATCCTACTAGAATAAAAAATATAGTCTATAATGTAGGTTTCTTATATCCCTTAGTGTGTGAAGAATACGAAACACAATATAGAGCCGTGTTTTTACCAAAACGTAAAAACGCAAAAATTGAAAAAGAATTTGAATACTTATTAGAACTTGCTAATAAAACTATATTAAATAATTTCCAAAAACGAAGTAAAGAGGAATTAATGGCCGAAGCTGAAAGTAGAATAAAATTTATTATAGCAAATTCTAATAATGAAAATAAAAACGAAATGACTACAAAATTAAATGCCATTACTGAATTAAATAAATTATATGGACTGTATCTAAATGATTACACAGCAATAAATGACGTATTAACTTTAACTCAAACAATAGACATTGATAATATACATAATGCCTTAGAGTTACAAAATAAATATATAAACAATTTAGAAAAGATAAATAATAATGATAAGGATAATTAACAGCAATACAAACATAACTACTAATAATATAAGTAAAATAGAATTAAATACTCCCTTAGGTTATGCTTGTCATTTAACAAAATTTAGATATAAGCCATATAAATATATACAACATATAGAAAAAGAGATATTAAACTTTATATTTAATAGTAAGTTACAGATATTACAAATAAGCATCCCACCAAGACACGGGAAAAGTGAGTATATAAGTCATTGGTTAATATTTTGGTTACTTATGAATATCCCAACAATAAAAATAATATTAACTACATACGGGATGCGATTAACAGAAACATTTACTTTACGAATAAGAGATTTAATGCTACACTATGGTAGATTAAGAGGTGTTTCATTAACAAAACATACCCAACACGAATTTTATACACAATATGGAGGTGGGGTAATAGGAACAGGTGTTGATGGAGCGCTAACAGGAAAGGGAGGTGATTTAATCTTAATTGATGATCCAGTAAAATCAGACGCTGAAGCTATGAGCCGAAATCGTAGAGACAAAACTTGGCAATGGTTTATTTCAACATTATATACAAGATTAGAAAAGAATGCAAAATTAATTTTATTATCTACACGATGGCATAAAGACGACTTAACAGGCCGAATTATTGAAAATAGAAATCTATTTGGCGGGATTAAAACAATTAATTTACCTGCAATAGCAGGCACTAATGATATATTAGGAAGAAAAGAAGGCGAAGTTTTATGCCCTGAACGTTTTCCACTAGAAGATATATTAATAAGAAAAAAAGTAATGGGAAATTTTTGGTTTAATGCTTTGTATCAACAAAACCCAATTAATGAAGAGGCACAAATATTTAAAAATGAGTATTGGAATTGGTACAACGAAAATGAGATTATAAAACCTGAATATATTATACAAGTATGGGATACAGCTTATGAAACAAAAGAACATAACTCTTATAGTGCGTGTTGTACACTTGGAAAAATAGGAAATAAAATATATCTATTAGATGTATATAGAGGCCAAATTGAATTCCCTGAACTTAAAAAACAAGGCCGTTTGTTAATAGAAAAATGGCAACCAAATAAAGTATGTATTGAAGGCAAAGCATCAGGGAAATCTTTAATACAAGAATTAAAAAGGATATTCAATAAGAGAATAGAAGAATTAGAAGCAATGGATAAAACTACACGTGCATATATAGTTACTCCGTTTTTAGAAGAACGAAATGTATATATTAAACAAAATGCTCCTTGGGTAGGTGATTTTTTAAGTGAATTATCAGACTTCCCTAATGGAAAACACGATGACCAAGTCGATGCGTTTACACTAGGACTGCAATACCTTAAAAATAAATTTTATAAAAATAAAAATTTAAGCAACTATATTATTGATGATATTAGTAACATAAAAAAAGAATATAATATTTTAGATAGATTTTAATTAACTAATAAATAAAGATATGAATATGAATAAATACAATGATATATTAGGAGTAGTAGCTTCCTATTATGCAAGAACAGGGCAACCAGTATCTAAATATGATATGTATAACCCTGACTTAATATTAAATAAATTAGGATTAGATCAAACTAATGCTTATAAAGAATTATTAAATGATGCTCATACAAGAGCAGTAATACAAAGCCGTAAAAGTGGAGTAGCTTCGTTATTATGGAAGATCGTTTATAATGAATATCAAACAAGCAGTAACAAAGAGTATATTACTTTTTTAGATACTGTATTTGCTAATTTAAAAATAGATAAACTCATTCCACAAATGATTGATGTAGTTTTATATGGTTATAGTGTTTTTGAAATACTATGGCAAATAAAAGGTAATCGTATAATACCCGTTGATATTAAAAATAGACCAAATGATTGGTTTAATTTTGATGAACAAGGTATTTGTTATTTCAAAAAAGATAAAGGCGAAAAAGAAAAAATTAATGAAAATAAGTTTTTACTATTACAACACGAAGCAAGCTATGATAACCCTTACGGTGTTGCAATACTATCTTTATGCTGGTGGCCGAATTTCTTTAAGAAAAATACTATAAAGTTTTGGGCAAAAGCAACAGAACGACACGCAAACGATTTAACTGTTGTAAAACTTAATGATACAGTAGAAAATACAGAAGCTACACAATTAATAAGTAATATGAACCAAGTACGAGAATTATATAATATTATATTATGTAATGGTGAAGGGATGGACGTAACAACAAATAGTAATATTAATGTAACTCCGGCATTATTTGAGAGCTTTAATAACTTTTTGAATAATGAAATAAGTAAGGCAATACTATCTCAAACAGGAACAACAGAAAATAATAATACAGTAGGAAGTTTTGCGATGTCTAAAACTCATTTTGAAGTAAGAAAAGACGTAATAGAAAATGATTGCAAAATAATTTCTACAGCTTTCGATCAATTGATTAAATATATAACATTATACAACTATCCGGATGAAATGAATAGATTACCATATTTTGAATTCTATACAGAAAATGAAATAACAGAGGAAAGTATTAACCAAGATATAAAACTCTATCAATTAGGAGTACGTTTCAATAAAAAATATATTTCAAATAAATATGATATTGCAGAAGATGCGTTCGATATAGTAGAACAAGATTATTTTAATCCATTTGCAGAAAATAATAATGATACTAATAAAGAATTAATAAAAGATATAGATATTACAAAAGATATTACAAAAAAAACAGCAGACCCTAATAAAGAACCTGCAACATATCCAACAGATAATTTTTTAAGTGCAGGGATAAAAGAATTAGAAAAAGCAATAAATAATAACTATAAAGAAATATATAATGATATATTAAACTTCGATACAGACGATTACGAAGAACTTTATAATTTTATATTATCTAAATATGAAAAGATGGATACAAAACAACTAGAAAATATAATAAGTAAATGTATTATTTACAGTGAATTAATAGGCAGAACGAGTATATAAAAATGAAAAAAGATAATAAATTAAAAGAGTTTGCTAAATTCTTATTTCAAAAGAGCAGACGAAAAAACACAAAAGATATTTTTAATGATATTTACAAATTGCCACCGGAACAAGCAATAAAATATCTTAATGATAAAAAGAAAAATATAAAAATAATAGGAAATTGGGATACTTTAACAAGTGCAGAATATAAAAAAATCTTTACAGTTGCAAATGTTACAAACGCTGACCTATTACAAACTATATTGAACCATTTAATTAAAAGCAAAAAAGACGGGACTGCACTACAAGAATTTAAAGCAAACTTAACAAAAGAGATGCAAAAAAGTGGATGGTTAACAGCTGATGGGAAAGGAGAATTGCCACCACATAGATTAACTACAATTTATAAAACAAATGCGAATGTAAGTTATTCTAATGGCCGTTATGATAGTATGCAAGAAACAGCCGAAATAACTGGAAATGTATATTGGCAATATATGCAAGTTGATAGAGTTACTAAACGAGATGAACACGCTATTTATGCTAATAGAGTATATCCGTATGATGACCCTATTTGGAATACTATTTATCCACCTTCCGCTTTTAATTGCGATTGTTGGGTAGTACCATTAAACTCAAATGATATTCAAAGACTAAATTTAAGAGTTGAAGACGGTAGCAAATATATTATTAAAAACGAAAAACAAAGCCATCCGATACAAATAGCATCAAATTATATTCCTGAACTTGCTAAATATGATATTAATTTAAAAAAAATTATTGAAAAAAATGTAATAGAAAGAGATTTAGGATTTGACAAATACGATTATAATAAATTGAATGATAAAACTACACAAAATTTCAAAAATGAAGTAGAAAAAGTACCTAATAAAATAAAAGAGGAAACAAAGGAAGACAATATAAAAAACATAAATAGATATTTAAGAAAAGATAAACTACCAACAACAGTAAATATAAAAGATATAGAAAAACAACATAAAGATATACAAAAGTATTTCAAAGGGAGTGTGGTTAATCAATTATTAGAAAATACAGTTTTATATTATGGTGAAAGTTATATAAATGATACAAAACTTCCTACATACATAAAAAATTTACTTAATAATTTTAAGTCAATAAAATTTCCAGCATATTTAGAATTATCATACGATAAAAAGTATGCTTATAGTAAAATAGTATTTACTACATATAAAACGGAAGACTTGTATAATCAAGAAGAGTATATAAAAATCTTTTTCGAATTTTATTTAAAACGTGGTACTAAATACTTACCAAAAAATGTAAGTAATAGAACAGTCTTATTAGATGCTAATAGCGAATTTTATGCGTTCGATATAATACAACGCGGAAATGTGTATTATATTAAGTTACGTAATTAACCGTTCTTTTAATAAACCTTCAAAAATAATATTATTTATTTTAGTAATAGCTTCAGGACTTAAAACAATGAACGGACGCGGAGGCATTTTATAAGTACCTTCTTGTAAATCTCGAGCATAAGGAGCATTTGAACCAATTTCGAACCTTAAATTGCCACGATGTTGAGCAGACGTTTGACGTATTAAATGACCAGTACGTCTTAAAGTTGGTAAAAAGTTTTTATAACCCTTACTTATATAACTTTTAACTGTGTTTATTGATAAAGGCGACCAACGTTGGTTGCCATAACTAAAAAGACCTGTACCAACGCCATCCCAACGACCGTATGAAAGTAAATTTTTGTCTATCTCTGAAAGAATAAGTTCTTCTATTGCTTTAATACGTTGTTGAGAAATATTTTGTGGATAAGTATCTATTTGAGTATGAATATACTTTATAAAATTATCTAATTGATCATTTAATTCCATAATACAAAAAATGAATTAATGTTATACATATACAAAAGTACATAATAAAATAATTATAATAACTTAAAATAAAGAAAAAATATAAAAATAATATAAATAGGAAGCTGAAAAAATGAATTACTCAATATATTTAGATGTATTACTAAAAGCAAAGGGAGATCTTAAAGATGTCTATAACTATGCTAATCAAGTTAATAAGGAATTAGAAAAACTTAACCCAAAAATAAGACTTGATTATGATGTAAAACAAAATGCTAACAGTTTTACAAGTCTATATCAAACATTAAAAGATTTACAAAAGGAACAAGAAAACGCATTAAAGAAATTAGCATTAAATAGTCAAGCGGGTACAGTGGAATATGCTAAACTTGAACAGCAATTAATTTCTACATATAGTAAACTTAAAGAGTTCAAAGATCTTAATGTTGGCATTAATGTAGATATAGACGAAATAAAGAACCTAGAAAATTATTTAAATACTCTTAAATTAGAAATAGATACAAACGATTTGATAAAAGGAATAGATCAAAGTTTAAGTGGATTAAATCAATTAAAAGAAATTGAGTTTACTAATCTTAAACAATTACAGAGTTTGATGCCAGAAGATGATTTTAATAACTTAATAAAAGATTTAGATAAAATAATTAATGTATTAGGAGACTTAAAAGCAGGTGAAGAGGCAGAAAAAATTGCAAAAGAATATGATATTTCATTAAAAACATTAAATAATTTAATAGATGCACAAAAGAAAAGCGCAACATTAATGAAAGCAACAGGTAAAGAAGGAAGCGATGCATATAAGAAAATGGCAAGTTCAATTAATGAGACAGAAAAAGAAATAAACGACTTACAAAAAAGTGTGTCAAAAATGGATTTAAATACAAAGTTTTCTAATTTAACAAGCGCTTTTTCTAATATTGGTTTCGTAACCCAAGGCATTCAAAGTTTAACGACTTCTCTTAAAGCAATGACCGAGCCATTTATTGGTTTAGATACTGCAACTGCAAAAATAAAGACCTTAGGAGGTGAAGCAAAAAATAACGCAGAAGCATTTAGGGATTTAAGTCTAGCAATGAGTAAAAAAATACCTATTACAGCCGAAGCTTTACAAGTAGCTACTTATGAGGCATTAAGTGCAGGCATCAAAGCAACACAAAAAGATATAGAGGCATTTATTGACAGCTCTGCAAAATTAGCTATTGGTGGTGGTGAAGACGTTCTAAATACAGTAAATATATTATCATCCCTTGTAAACGCATACGGTGTTGAAGCATCTAAATCAAAAGAATTTAGCGATATATTATTTCAAACTGTAAACTTTGGTAAAACTTCAATTGCAGAATTATCAAGCAGTTTATCATACGTAGTACCGACCGCCGCAAGTTTTGGTGTAAATTTGGAAAACATAGGTGCAGCACTTGCATTAATGACAGCCAACGGTATCCCTACAACACAAGCAACAACAAAACTTAATCAATTATTTGTTGAGATGCAAAAACCAAGCGCAGAAATAGCAAACGCACTTAATGGAATAGGAATAACTGTTGAAGATTTGGGAGCAAAAGTAAGAGGCGGAAATTTAATAGGAGCACTAGCAGATATGAAACGAGCATTTGAAACAGCAGGATTAAGTGCAACACAGGCATTTGGATCTATACAAGCAAGTGCAGCGTTTAACACATTAACAAAAGATATAAGTAACTTAGAAGAAATGTTAGACGGTGTTAGTGATAGTAGTGGAGCAACAGAGGACGCATTTGAAACAATGAGTGGAACAATAGAAAAAAGAGCCGAGTTATTGAAATCTAAAATAGATACTTTATTTGTAAATTTAGTTGATATTACCGGACCGTTAGGAGAGGCAGGAATGGCAGGCGTAAAAATATTAGAAAGTTTAACTCCTACAATAACAGGAATATCAGGAGCAGTCTCTATATTCCAAAGTTTAACAGACAAAGATAAAGGATTAGGAAGTTTTACAAGCAATATAAAAGACAAAACACTTCCTGGATTAAGTAAATTAAGAACTAGTATTATGGAAACGACCGCGGCACAAAAAATAATGAATATAGTAATGAAAGCATCAAAGGGGCCGATTGGATGGATAGCATTAGGTATTACTGCCGCAGTTACAGCATCAGTAATTTTATATAAAACATTATATAAAACAGCAGCTGAACAAAAAAAAATAAATATGGAGAATTTGAAAGCTAATAAGGAGATGCAAAAGAATAACCAAGAAAAACAAAAACAAATCGAAAATACACAAAATTTAATAAAGAAATATGAAAATTTGGGAAAAGTTGCAGTAAGGACAGCAGACCAAGAACGTGAATTTGCAAAAGCACAAAAAGAATTAAATAAACAATTCCCTGATACAAGATTAGGAGCTAATTCATTTGCAGTTGGATTAAAAAACTTAAAGACTGCTGCACAAAGCAGTGCCGTAGAATTGGCAAGATTAAAAAGCCAAGGCAATATTTTAACTAGTGAAGCTATTAAGTTAGAAATCGAGATCGAAACAAATAAATTTGATGAAGCAGAAGAAAAAATGAAAGAAATGTTAAAACCGGGATTTTGGGAAACAGCAGGGAATATTGCATTATCGACGAACTTGTTTACAATGGGAGCAGGTATATATGCAGCATACAAGGAATTTACACAACAACAAGTAATAAAATCAAACGTTGAGGCTTTAGAAGGTGCAAAAAATTCCGCTAGTGTAGCAAAAGCAAAAGAGGATTTAATAAAGGAAGTTATGAGCAGTGAAAAATGGCAAAAAATGTCAGCACAAGAAAAAAATGAATTCTTAAAGAATGTGGATACTATGGCAAACTCTAAAATTGCAGAAATAAAAAAATTAGAAGAACAGAAACAATTGTTATTGCAAACAAAATTAAAAGATGTATATAGTAAACAAACAGAAAAAGACAGCGGTGTTTTAAGTGATGAAGAGGTAGCAAAAATTGCAAACGAAACAGAAATGACTGTTGAAGCAGTAAGATCAATGTATGCAGAAATAAGAAACGAAGCTACGAAAAATAAAGTTGGTGATCTTATACAAGAAAGTTTAGTTTCTAAATCAAATGTTGATACATTTGGAAAAGTTGGTGAACTTGTTGATGACTTCAAAAATGCAGGTACTGCAATAGAAAAAGCTAAAATCGCCGAAAGGATTGCGAAAATTGCACCGGAAGCAGTAAAAGTTGTAGATGTAGTAAAAGACGAGAACGGAAATTTAATTACAAGCTATGAATTATTAGAAGATAAAATTGATAAAGCAGCAGATAAACAATATAAATTAAGTTCCGAAGAGTTACGTAAAAATCAATTAGAGATGCAAAAAGTATTAGCAAAGGAAGGTGAAATATATTTAAATAATACCAATAATCTTAAACAATTACAAAAACAGATAGCACAGCGTAAAATGAAAGGACTTGATACAACAGAACTAGAAGAAACATATTATAAAACACATCAAATTATAAAAAACCAAGAAGAAACATTTATAAATTCACTTGCTCATATGGAAAAGGAAGGGATGGCAACGGATGATATGTATAATGAAATAGCTAAAACTTTAAGTAAGTCCCCGGAAGAAATTAAAAAGATTGTAAAACAACAAAAAACAGTAAACTATGAAACACAAAAAGAACTAGATATGAGGCAAGAAATAACAAAGGAATTTATGGCACAAAGCGATAAAGAAAAGAAAAGACAAGCAGAAATTAAATCGGAACTTACTGCGGCGGTAGCTAAAATGAGACAAATAGCAAAAATGTATGAATTTAGACCAGACGATTTTATAAAAAAAGAAACAGAAATAATAACAAAATTAGAAAAAGCAAAAGGGGAAGAACAACAAAAGAATTTAGAATTATATAAGTCAAGTATAAACACTTATAAAAAATTAGTTCCTGAATTACAAGCAGTTACTGAACAAATAGGTTTTCGTGGTGAAGCTGAACAATTTGTAAATGATCTTATTAAAGACCAGTCCGAAGAATTAGATAAACATAATAGAAAAACAGACCAAGCAACACAAAAAGCTAAAACAAAATATGAATTGATTAAAGACGAATTAAATTTAATGAAAGAAAGCCACGAAATACAATTAAACTTATATCATATAGCAAATAATAGAAGTATTATAAGCGAAAAAAGAAAAGCAACAGATTATGATGCTTTGCAAATGTCATTAAAAGAATTAGAGTTTTTTAATAAAGAATTAGCAAAAGCAAAAGAACTATATCAAATAAAAAATGATTTAGAAAACTTAAAAGAAAGCGAAGTTTTTGAGTTTGGGATTACTTTTAATAAAGATGAAGGCGAAAAAGCTAAAAACGAAGCTACAAAATATATTACAGATTTAATAAAAAATATAAATGAAAAACAAATTGAAATTATAGATTTAGAAGAACAATTAAATATAACTAAATTTGAAGAATTGTTATCTAAATTAGATTTAGAAGAACAACGTATTAATTTTGTTTTAGAAGCTGACCCAGAAACTTTAAATCAATCTAAAAATAATATAAAAAGTATATTGCAAACCATAATGGATACTTTGCAAGATGATATAAAAGAAATAAACAAATCATTAGCAAAACCGGGATTAAATGAGTTTACTATTATAGAATATAAAAACCAGTTGAGAGAAAAAGAAAAGGAATATATGAATTATACGCAAAAGATTATGAATATAGATAAAGAGATATACGAAAAACAAAAACAATACTATGAAAATCAAAATAAACAAATAAATGATGATTTAAATAAGATTTTAGAAAAACAACAAGAAGTATTACGAAGCTATGCAGATGCTATAAATAGAAATCTTCAAGATAATATTAAAATAAGTTTAGAATTTGATATTGCAGATATAGACACGGCATTACAAAACGAATTGGATAAATTAGATGAACAATATAACAAAAAAGAAAAATTAACCGCTAGAGAAAAACAATATCAAGAAAAGAAACAAGAAATTGAAGCAGAATATCAACGCAAAAAAGAAAAGAGACAAGAAGAAGCAAGATTAAAAGAACAAGCATTAGAACGTATGCATCAAAATCAATTAAAGAATATAGAGACCCAAGCTAATAAGGAACGTGCAGCAAAAGAAAAGGAATTTTTACAAAACCAAATAAAAGAGTATCAAAAATATATAGCTGAATTACAAGAAAAAAGAAAAGATGAAGCTAATAGCGAGTTATTAAACTTTTCTATTGAAAGCCAAATAAAACAAATTGATAAAGACATTAAGCTATTAGATGCAAAACTTGGTGAAGTCAACGAAGTTTTAAGTTTAAATAATGATATCCTTGCATTTACATCAGACAGTTTAATATCTAATTTTGCAAATATATTTCAATCGATGATAGTAAACGAAGACAGTATTACATCATTAAAAGATGGATTAAAATTAATCTTAAAAACATTAGCAGAATTTTTATCTCAATTAGCTACTGCCGCAGTAAACGCGTTCGTATTTAGTCAAGCAAATATAACTAAAATTGCAAGTTTATCAGGTGGTAACCCCGCCGTTGCAGCGGCATTAATAGGAGCATCAAAATTAGCAATGGAAGCAATTATTAAAACAATTTTAAGCTCAGTAACTTCTAAATTATTAAGTTTCTCAACAGGTGGCAGAATAGATAATGCAACACTTGCAGTTGTTGGAGATGCGTCTAAACTAGGAGGGAGTAATAAAGAATGGATATTTAGAGATGATCAATTAAGAATGTTAGTTAATGATATTACTACTTTACAAAATGAAAAATTAAATAACAGTTTTATTGCTTTACAAAAAACAATAAGTAATCTAAACCTTACAACAACAATAAAAGGCCAAGATTTATTACTAACAATGAAACGAACACAATTAAGTAACAATACACGCAATTATTAATATGTACAAATATATGTACTATTTTAGTTATTTGTTTAGTAAAATTTGTATATTTTTTTAGTTATTTGTTTAGTAAAATTTATATATAAAAATTTGTGTATAAAGAATATTTTTATTAATTTTGTATTAAACAAAACAACTAAAAATTAATGATCTAGTGAATACTAAAATTAAAACAGAAAACGGAATTAAATATGTAAAAACAGAAAAATGGAAATTAATGTCTTCACACATAGGTAGAAGAACATTTATAACAATTTCAATAATAAATAAAATACCACCTAATATTATAATGAAAGTAAGCGGCCATAAACAAATGCAAAGTTTTCAAAAATATATTAAAATTATATATCAAGATATAAGCACAGCATTTAATGAGGCTTACGAAAATTTTTAAGTATAAAAAGAAATGAAAACTAAAACTAAAAATGATAATGAAATATTAACAAACAGAATAACTGAAATATTTATTAAATATGCTAATACAAAAAATGCTAACCTAATAAATGAAATTATTATTAAAATGTTTATTCTTAAATTCTTTTCTACATATAAAAAATTAGAATTTTCAATTGATATAGAAAAAATTAAGTCTATAAATGATATTAATAATGAATTTATAAAACTGTGTAATAGCAATTTTCAAATTACTGAAGCCTACGAAGTTCTAAATATAATTGATAATAATGTTGATATTATAGATGAATTATTTAATGATATAATAAATGAATTTGCTAAATATGAATTTACATATATAGAAAAAGATAGTAATTTTAATGAAATAGATGAGAATATAATTACTCCAAAGATCTTAAATACACTTAATGAAATTCTATTAAAATACCAAGATATAAAAGACGTTGACTATACAAGAAAAACACACAAACAAAAAAGCACAGGTTCATATTATACTCCAAAACAAGTTATTAAATTTATGATAGCAAGTTCTATAATACAGATTATAAAACAACAATTAAAACTAAATGATAAAGAAGCAAAAGAAATAAAAATATTAGATACATTAAACATTAAAGAATACTATAAAAGTAATGTTATTAAAAAATATAGAAACAAAATATATAAATTATTACAAAATATAACTTTTTTAGAGCCAGCCGTTGGCTGTGGGAACTATAATATACATTCGTGTTTTTATTTAAGTAGAATGATGAGTATATTATATATTATGGAAGATATTATAACAAGACACAATATAACTAGTATAAATGATATTACAGATTATCAAGATGCTATACAAGAAATAACAGTTTTACATTATCCTTACGTATTGCGTGCATTTCATTCTGTAGATATTAACTATATTAGTATATTAATAACAAGATGCAGAACGTGGTTTTTATTATTACAACATCCAGGAACTACACAATTACCATACTTAACACAATTAATTGTAGCAGATGCACTCTGTGAATTAAAACAAGATGAAAATTATATAAAAGAAATGTTTTATAGTAATCGATGGAAATTAAGAGAACCACAAACAAAAAGTGTTACTAAATATGTAAAAAAGCAAAGATCTAGTATAAAACTTATAGAGCTAGAAGAAAAACAAAAACAGTATTGTACAACATTATTTTAACTTGTTATGTTTTTACGAATTAATCAAAAAGATAAAGTGGATTTATTTGGCGCAGAATGGCTAAGTTCTGAATCTAATTCGGCCAATAAAATCAAAGAACATATTCCTGTAATGGTAGTCCTTGGCAATCCGCCTTATAATAGTGAGAGTAAAAACAACGATAAATGGATATTAAATTTAATACAATCTTATAAAAGAGAACCTAATAGTAAAGAAAAATTAGCTGAACGTAACTATAAAGGGTTAAATGATGATTATGTAAAATTTATAAAATTAGGCGAACATTTTATAGAAAAAAATTGTAGTGGTATAGTTGCATATATAACTCCACACGGGTTTTTAGATAATGTTACATTTAGAGGAATGCGCTGGAATTTATTAAATACATTTGATAAAATATATACAATTAATTTACACGGAAATGCGAGAAGAAAAGAAAAACATCCTGATGGTTCAGTTGATGAAAATGTATTTGATATACAACAAGGTGTAAGTATAAATCTTTTTATAAAAAATAATTCTAAATTACCAAAAACACTAGCTGACGTTTATTATTATGATGTATATGGTACTAGAGATTATAAATTTAATTTCTTAAATAATAATAATAATATAGATACTATAAACTGGGAAAAAGTAAATTATGAATTTCCATATTACTTTTTTATGCCTAAAGATTTTTCAAATCAAAAAGAATATGAAAAAGGTTTTAAGATAATAGAATTGTTTAAAAATAATAATACTGGTTTTGCAACATCACGAGACAAATTAACAATACATTTTTCACAAGATGATGTAAAAGCAACAATAGAAGAATTTTTAAAAACAAAAGATGATGAAGAAGCAAGAGAAAAATTTAATTTGGGTAAAGATAGTCGTGATTGGAAAGTTAAATATGCTAGACAAGATTTAGTTAATAATTATCCTGCTTCTGGTAATTTTACCGAAATAAATTATAGACCTTTTGATATTAGAAATACTTTTTATACAGGCAAAACAAATGGTTTTCATGATAGACCAAGAAAAATTATGCAACATCTTATAAATAAAGATAATATAGGTTTGTGTTTATGTAGACAAATTAGTACAGGAAATGTATTTAATCATATATTTATTACTAATAAAATTATTGATATGTGTTTTATTTCTAATCGTGGTAAAGAAAATACTTATATTTTTCCTTTATATTTATATAAAAAAGATTCACAAGCTAATTTAACAATTTCCCGAGAACCTAATTTTAATAATGAAATAATCAAGAAGTTTTCAGATATATTAGGTATAGAATTTATTAAAGAAAAAGAACAAAGTAAAAATACATTTAGTCCTATTGATATATTAGATTATATTTATGCGGTATTACATATTTCAAGTTATAGAGAAAAATATATAGAATTCTTAAAAATAGATTTCCCAATAATTCCTTATCCTAAAGATCTAACATATTTTTGGGATTTAGTATCAAAAGGAAGTATATTGCGTAAACTACATTTATTAGATACTGATGTTTTAAATAACATTGATTTTAATATAAGTTATCCTGTAATTGGTAGTAATAAAGTAGAAAAAGTAAATTACACAAATGGCAGGATATATATCAATAAAGAACAATATTTTGGGAATGTTCCTGAAGTTGCTTGGAATTTTGTTATAGGTAGTTATACACCATTACAAATGTGGTTAAAGTATAGAAAAGGTAGGATATTATCAGATAATGATATTACACATTATCAAAATATTGTAAAATCTTTATTAGAAACTTCTAAAATAATGCAACATATAAAAAACAATATTTTAACTTGTTATGTTTTTACGAATTAATCAAAAAGATAAAAGCGATTGGTATGTTTTTAAAAACAAAACACATTTACATTTATACGAAGATATGAATTTTATTTTAAGATTTTTTTTTACAATTAGCGCTGTATCTTTTTTTGTTGTTGTTTATTTAGTACAAAATAAGATAAATCCATTTGATGAGGTTCTTGGAAAATATGCGTGGTTAATTTATATAGTGTACGTACTTTTTCCATTTATACTGACTTGTATATCACTGCGAATTTGTAAATTATTAGCCAGAAACTCGATTAAAAAAATACAATCAATAGAACCATCGAATAATGATTTCCTTGCCAACTATCTTGCGTTCTTTTTTGTTGCATTAAGTATTAAAGGGACAATTACTTTTTGGATAGTATTTGGAATGACGGTTCTTTTTACTTTTGTTTCAAGAGTATCATACTTTAATCCGGTTCTTTTAGTATTTGGTTACAATTTTTATTATATAGTTACAGGGGAGAATGTAAAGATTATGTTAATTAGCAAACAAAAATTAAAAGCTCCGAATAATTTTGATCATAAAGATGTAGGACGCATCAATGATTATACATTTATAGATATTTAAAATATGGCAGAATTAATAGTAAAACACAAATCTGAATACAAAAATGTATTGAAACAAGAAGACAATATTATTGAAAATATTGATCTAACTAATGTAGAACAAATAAATTTTACAACAAGCTATAAGCTTGAAAATAATGCAACATATAAAAAACAATATTTTAACTTGTTATGTTTTTACGAATTAATCAAAAAGATAAAAGCGATTGGTATGTTTTTAAAAACAAAACACATTTACATTTATACGAACATATAAAAAACAATTTCCATAAAACTATAAAAGACGTATATAATATAAATGGAGATTATAAAACAGTTTGTAAAAAAATACAAATTATTAATGAAAATACAAAAAATAAAATACTAAATGATTGTAAGACAGAAAAAGAATATGATAGAACAAAGTCTTGTATATATAAATATGTAAGTACGAAAAATCCTAAAAAATACAAATTAATATATAAAAATGAGTATATAATACTATTAGAGAACATACAACAATATTTGAATGATATTAAGAGTATAAAAAAATACTTTAATAATTATTATCAACTAATAATAAAAAGAAAACAAACTAATATATTAAAGAGGGCATTACAAAATAAAGTAATAATCAATAGAAATATATGCAACGCTTTTTATGATAGCAATAAGTATTTAACAAGTGATAATTTTATTATAACAGGCAATAACTTAGCTTTTATTACTGCATTAATAAACAGTAATATAATGAATTTGTTGCTGGAAGGCATAAAGGTTGAAAAGTCTCCAAATAATAAAAAACTTATGTTAAAAACATTTAGAATTTTAACAGTAATACCGGATATAACAACAGAGATAGAGGAGTTTATAATGAAACAAGTTTTATATATACAAGACAAGAAACAAAAAGATATAAATACAGATAATGAAGAATTAAATTTAAATCATTTTATATATGAACTGTATAAAATAGATAAAAGTTATTTTGATTATATAGATAATTTTAATAAAATAGATTAATCATTTTTTAAGGAATAAATAAATATGAAAACAGTCAGTGAAACAATACAAGAGTTTCAAAATATAATAGAAGAATTTACATTTAAAGACGGACGTAAATTTGTGTATAATTTTAATAAGTTATGTAATGCACAGGTATCCCTTGCAACAGAATGCCTTAACTGGTGTGTGCAATGTGGTGAACGGATCCCCAATAATGATTTTAATGTTTTAATTAATAGTGAATTTGTATTCTGGCGTGAACAAATAGTATCATTCCTATTATTAGAAGAAAAAGATAAAGTATTACAACCATTTAATAAAGACAATTGTTATTACGTAAAAGATGAGTTATTAAACTTAACAACAGCACCCGAACCAACTGACCAACTTGCTAGAGATCAATATGTAAAAATACAAAAAATAATTGAAAGTTTTTTTTTAGCACGAGGAAATTACGCGACCTTATTGAGGTTTACCTCACGAACAGAAAAGCAAAAGAAAACTCAACAAGAAGAGTTATTGGATTACGCGACAGCGATGGAGAAAATATCGAACGCGCTCAAAGATTTCAACATATCGCCAATATCAAAAAACGAGTATTTGAAAAAGGAGAATTAGATAAACGTTTAGATTTGTGTGTAAAAAATATATGGTACTTACAATTATTGAGTGAATATGATATTACTAGAATAGAACAGGTGAAAATGGCAAACTATATTGAAACAATGATATTTTTAGAAAATAAAATAAAAATGCAATGATGAATATTAATAATATAAGTTTTGATATCCCATTAAATGAGAAACGAAATTTTGATATAGTTATTATGAACCCGCCATACCTTCTTATTAGTAAAACTACACTAAATTATGAAGGTTTTAATTTCAAATCTTATGTAAAAAACGGGAATTTAGTCTATCTTTTCTTAGAAAAAGCAATGAAATTATTAAATAAAGATGGAATAATGAGTGCACTCGTATTAAGTTCCTGGATGCAAAATTTATATGGAAATAAAATAAGAAAATATCTTGCACAATACAAAGTTATTAGTATTACAAAGAATATAACATATCAATTTAAGGTTCCAGGTACTACCCATATAGTAATAATACAAAAAACATTTGATGAAAATAAAGAGTTTATACCTGTCAATAACTTATAAAAAAATACTTAAAAATTGTATGATTACCCATTATTTAACATTTTTTAATTATTATTATAAAAAGATACTTATAAAAAAAGTATCTTTTTTTTATTTCATTTTACTTTTTTTCTAATAAAATTATATTACTCGGCATATAAAAAAAATATACAAAAAAGTTTATTTTTTATTTGGAATTAATAGTAAAATTTCGTATTTTTGTAATAAGTATTTCATATAATTAAAATAAGTAAAATTAAGAAATTGAGTAAGTATTTAGTCTCCATCCTTCATTTTACACACATATCACAAAAACTTTTAAAACTAAATACTTACTTTTTTTATAAAAATTAAACTGTATACAATAATAGTAATAAATAAATAACTCAATTAATTAAGAGGTAATAAAATGGCTACCAGCATCAACAAAGTTACTATATTAGGAATATTGGGGCAAGACCCTGAAATAAAAACAGTAAACGGTACTATAATCGCAAATTTAGTAATAGCAACAGATGAGAGATACAAAAATAAAAATACAAATGAATGGACTGTAATAACAGAATGGCATAAAGTTATATGTTGGGGTGAACTTGCAAACTATGTACATACTAAAATGTTTAAAGGTAGTAAAGTGTATGTAGAAGGGAAATTAAAATATTCAACGTATGAAAAAAAAGGTATTACACAATACAGAACGGATATATATGCAAATAGTATTATTATACTTACTAATCCAAAAGAAAATAAACTAATAGAAGATGAAACAAAGGAATATGAAACATTAGAAAATGAAGAAATATTAGAAGATAAAGAAATAATACCACCGTTTTAATATAAATAATGATATATGGATATTTAAGAGTTAGTACAGATGCACAGACACTAGAAAACCAACGTTTTTTATTTTTTTTAATAACTTTTTTAAGACAAAAGTAAAGTTTTTTAACTAAAAAAGTATATAATAAAAAAAAGTAGTTATATATTGCATTATATTCTTTTCTAATAAATAGTTTACTTTTTTTGTTACATTATCAAACTTTGTTTTTCATAGTTAATATAAAATAAATAGTTTGTTTGTTAGTTATTTATTGATGATGGTAGTTTCGAACACCAGCCATAAAAAGGTTGGTGTTTTTTTATTGCTTTTAAAGAACTGTCAAAATATAAAGTATAAATTAATTTAGAATAGAGTTGAATAAAAAAAAATAAAAAAAAACTTGCACAGTATTAAAAAATGTATTATATTTGTATTGTACAAAACAAAACAATAACGCGCAAATTATTTTCAATAGAATATTTTGCACCGTCTCCTGTATTATAATTGTAATTATATAATAAAACTTTCGTTGTTGTTCGTTTTGTACCGCAGGCCAGACGGTGTTTTTACTTTTAAAGAGGTATAAATATGAACAACAATCAAAACAGCTCTAATGAATCAAAAATCAATGAATCAAAAATCAACGAATCGATTGAAGGAATTGACCCTCAATTGTTAAAACCAATCGTAAAAGGATTGACAGATATTGTTGAATTAGAAACAGGGATAAAAATTCCTTTCAAAGAGGGAACTGGCAGACAATCTGGAAATTTTGTAAGCGAAGATTTGTTAAAATATTCAGGTGAGGTTGGTAACCTGTTATTCTCTAAAATTTGGTTTGAAATAACACCTTCAAAACCTACATTAAATTATATTGGTTTCTCAATCGAGTTAAAATACGAACATCCAAATAGTGGTCGTAATGGAAATAGTTTAGGAATTGACCTTGTTTTCGACACAGATGCAAAGGAATTTTTAACAGGAAGAGACAAAGAGAATGCTATAAAAGAAGTGCAAGCATCTTTGGGTTATTAAAAATTAACAATAATTTAATATAAAAATCATAAGAAAATTATTTTTTTTAATATGAATATAGAATAAAGAAAAACAAGACAGGATTTTATCCGAAACTGTTGGTAAAACACCAATGGAAGGAAATGGCTACCAAATACACAGATTGGAAGAAATTCTTTATTGAAATAAAAAACTTGAAATTGAAATATTGAGTTTCATTAAACGATGTTAAATGCAAATTTAATGTTTTTCAGCAAAATTCAAGTCATAAAAGTATGGTTTTAAATTATGTTTTTTATGATTAATTATTTAATTTATTGAATTTTGTATTTTAATATATCTTTATATCTCATTCACTAAGTTTAAAAAGGTTGTAAAAATTTTTACAACCTTTTTTTATTTTATTCACAATAAAAAATACTTTTAAACGTCTTTATATTTGTAATTATATAATAAAACTTTTGATTGTTGTTCGTTTTGTACCGCAGGCCAGACGGTGTTTTTACTTTTAAAGAGGTATAAATATGAACAATAATCAAAACAGCTCTTTAGTAAGTTTTTTTAAACATACTATACTTGCAAAAAACTTTCCTTCCTTAGAAAAAAAACTTGCACAGTATTAAAAAATGTATTATATTTGTATTGTACAAAACAAAACAATAACGCGCAAATTATTTTCAATAGAATATTTTGCACCGTCTCCTGTATTATAATTGTAATGGTTATAATAAAACTTTCGTTGTTGTTCGTTTTGTACCGCAGGCCAGACGGTGTTTTTACTTTTAAAGAGGTATAATATGAACAATAATCAAAACAGCTCTTTAGTAAGTTTTTTTAAACATAAAAGGAGTTGGTATCCAGCTTTTAATATTAATATATTTAATATATTAGAGTATATTAAACATTCTAATACTTTTAAGACAATTGCAACACACGCAAGGTATTTAAAAGAAAATGATATACAGGAATATAAAAAATATAAAGATATTATTCCAGGGTTTACAATGTCAGTAGCGTGTAAACATAGAAAAAAAATCCCTGATAATCAAAAAGATAACAGATTAAAAAGTTACTCGTCTATTATTCAAGTCGATATTGATCATATCAATAAAGAAAAACTAAATTATTACAAAGAGCTATTATGTAATGACAAGCACTGTATATTTTGTTTTATTTCTTTAAGTGGTGAAGGAATTAAAGCAGGGTTTAAAGTAGGAAATGATTACACAAAGCATAATTATTATTTTCAACAAGTTTTTCATTATATAAAAGATAAATATAATATCGAAATAGATAAAATTGTAAAAAATCTTTATAGACTATGTTATATTTCTTTTGATGCTGACTTATATAAAAATTATGAAGCTCAAACATTAGAATACAAAGACTTTACATTTGAAACGGATAATTTTGGAGTGTTTAAAAAAAATGATACTGCAAAAAATGCGTACAATCCACCAATCTACAAAAATAATCATACCGGGAAAAATTTCCAAAATCTTGAACTAGAAAAAATAAAACAACAGAAATTTAATCTAATTGCTACGATGCTAAGAAATGCAGCAATAGGAACTAGACACGCAACAAGATTAAAAGCAAGTACACTGTTAGGAGGTTACGTTGCTAGTGGGTTATGTAACCAATACGAAGCATTTGATTTTATTATAAATGAAGCAAAAAAAAATACAACAAATGTTGAACTTGCATATAATGATATTGTAAGCGGCTATAATTTTGGATTAAAGCATCCTATCCCAATATTTGATAACTATTATTATAAAAACAATAATAAAAGAGGTTCGAAATGATAAATAAAAATAGAATTAAAACAATAAACTCTAATATATAAATTAAAATAATTTGCTTTCTATAGGGGCTCTTTGGAGCTCCCTATTTTATCAAAATTTTAATAAAAAAAATAGGAAAAGATAATTAAAATGAAATTAAAAATAAAAGAAACAATATACAGATTAACACAAAAAAAATATATTGATGTTGATGAGACAGCATTACAAAATATAGATAAATTTATAACAAAAACAACAAAAGAAATAAAAATAAATGAAACACAAAAAAGTATTACTGTACCAGTATATAATATAGATTTAATAAACGCAAGAGAATGGATTAAAGAACTAGGATTTAGCAAATACTGGTATAATAAAAAAGTATTTGAATACTGTTTAATTAAAAATAATGTTGTTGAAATAGTTAGTATAAATACTATTATAGATATAGTTACTAAATATATTTATGTATATGCAGATCATAATATAAAAAATAAAAACTTAATCTTAACAGCATACAATAAAAGTTTTTCAAAATTATTTATGCCGATTAATTTCGAGGCATTTTTGCCTAGTATTGATAAAAATTACTTTTTACAAGATACACACAATACAAGTTATTTCTATTTTAGAAATGGACTTGTTGAAATATCAAAAAACAAGCAAATTTTTAGATTATATCAAGATATAGATAAATATATATGGAAAGATAAACTAATTGAGTTTGATTATAACAGTAACTTCTCAAATGGAAATGAAGGTGTATTTGAAAAGTTTTGTAAAAACATTTGTACAAATAAAAAGAAAAATCTATTTGATGCTGAAAGGTTCAATACATTACAATGTGTTATCGGTTATTTATTACATAGTTATAGAGATGACAGCAATAAAGCAATTATTTTAAGTGAAGCAAATACAGCCGAAGGATCAAACGGCGGGACCGGCAAATCTTTAATACTAAAAGCTATAAATTTTTTAAAGAATGTAGTTACAATTAATACTGCTAACCAAGGAGATGAAAAATATTTGTTTAGTGAAGTACAACCGGGGATAACAGATATTATATTTTTTGATGAATGCCCAAAACGATTTCAACTAAATAATTACTTTTCTATTATAACAGGCTCAATAAATATAAATGAAAAGTACGGTAAAAAAATAACTATACAAGGAAAAGATACTCCTAAACTTGTATTTGCTACAAATTACGCAATTACAACAGTAGACGCATCCACTAAACGAAGAATATTTGAATTTGAATTAATGCCGTTCTATGATGATAAGCATACACCTTATAAAGACTTTAAAGCATTATTTTGGAGTAAAGACTGGACACAAGAAGATTGGCAAGACTTTTATATTTTTATGCTATGGTGCAATAGAACTTATTTTGATAACGATTGTAAACTTCCAGAATACAATTCTACAACTGCACGCATAAAAAAAGTAGCTAACTATTCGTGTATAGAATTCGCCGAGTTTATGCAAGATAAACTAGAAAAATGTAATTATGATTTGTCTATAAAAACATTCGATTTATATAACGAGTTTATACAACTATATCCAGAATTTAATTATGTTACTAATAATAGATTTACTTATTGGATAAAACAATATTGTAATGTGTTTAATTTAGAATATAGTAAATTCTTAATAAGAGATGGCGTTAATAGGTATCAAGTATACAAAATAAAGAACTGTCAAAATATAGATAACTGATAATAAAATAAGGGATGTAAAAAAGTTTTTTAAGATAACTATTAATAAAATAAGGGATGTCAAAAAGTTTTTCTATTAATAACAGAAAAATGGCATTTTTGCAGTTTTTTAGTGCTTTTTTTAGAACTGTATAAATATAGATAACTATTAATAAAATAAGGGATGTCAAAAAGTTTTTCTATTAATAACAGAAAAATGGCATTTTTGCAGTTTTTTAGTGCTTTTTTTTTAGAACTGTCAATAAAATAAGTACAAATTTTTGTAAAGCATAGTAAATTTAACGAATATTTTAAAGTTTTTTATCAAGGTAAATATTAATAAAACAAACTATGTCAAAAAGTTTTTTAAGATAACTATTAATAAAATAAGGGATGTCAAAAAGTAGATGTTTTTTGTCAAAAAGTTTTTTTTAAGATAACTATTAATAAAATAAGGGATGTCAAAAAGTTAAAAAGTTTTTTCAAACTTAACATTTTTAAAAATTAAAAAAAATTATATAAAAAGGTTTAACGCTTTTTTAACAAAACTTTTTGACAAGTTAGAAAAAAACTACACTTTACAAAAAAGATATACTAGATAATTTAAGATAACTATTTTAGAAAACAACATTACTTTTTATTGACAGCTCCTAATAAAGCACTTTTTAAAAAACGGCGTTTATTTGAGATTAGAGAAAACTTTTTTAAAAGAGAGATAAAAATATACATAAAAGAGTTAAAAACGCAAGAAAACACAAATTTGACGCTAATAACAGTAGTTTATGAAACTGTTCGAAAACAGAAAAAATAATAAAATTAAATTTTTTAAAAATATAAATAAGGAAATAATAAATATGTTTTACTTTTTAGATTGGTTGATTTTAATAATAGTGTTTGTGTTTGCAATGGCAAGTTTCTTTTATATGAAAAGAGAAATAAAAGAAATAACAACACAGTCAATAAAAGATATAATAAATGAATTTAAAGAAAATAACAAAATAAAATAGGAGAAAATAAAGAAATGAAAAATAATAATACATTAAATGAAATGATAACACCAAGTAAACAAACTTTTGTATTTAGAAATTTTATTGAATATAAAAATTACTTGAAAAAACATACAAATAATACAATAAATGGAGTTTCATTAAAGTTTTTTATTGATAAATATGTAAAAATTTATAATGAGACTTATATTATAGAACATTTAGAAATTTTATTTAAAGGAAATTCTATAAGTGTTGAAGGATTACAAAAGTATTTGAAACAAGCATTAACTCAATCTTATGAATTCCTGAACCAAGATAATTATAATAATGTGAATTGTTGGGAATGTATTAATTGTAATAATTGTATAGAGTGTTATAACTGTATAACTTGTAATAATTGTTATGAATGTTATAATTGTAAGTATTGTAATAATAGTTACGATTTAGAAAAAAAACAATTTAATGATGAGTATAAAGAATTAAAAAAATTAAATCAATATAATTTTATAACCAAAATATAAGGAATAAAAAAAATGTACACAAAAAACATTTTCTTAAAAGGTAAAAACTTAGAAGACTTTTTAAATAAAGTTGTAACAGGTACGTGGGTACTAAATATGAAAAAGGGAACTATTAGTGTTAATGGCGATGTAGATATGTCTAATATGAATTTAGAATATATCCCCTGTAATTTCTATGTTGTAACAGGCAATTTCAATTGCAGTAATAACAAATTACAAGATCTACAAGGTAGCCCGCTAACAGTAAGGAACTTTAATTGTAGTAATAATCAATTGAAAAGTTTAGAAGGTGCTCCTAGTAAAGTAAACGGAAATTTTGATTGTAGCAAAAATTTATTAACTAATTTACAGCACGCCCCTGATAATATAAACAACGGTTTATTTAATTGCGATGATAATCAATTAGAAAATACACAGCATAACACAATAGTAACTAATGGTGGTTTCACTTGTAATAACCAAAAAAAGAGGTAATAAAATGAGTAGAAAACTATATACAGGTGAGAAATTACACGAATTTCTAAATAATGCAGTAGACGGACGTTATGAAATACACGATAAACAAATATTTGTCCAGGGAGGTGTATGTTTAGAAAATATGAATTTAGAATATATCCCCTGTAATTTCTATGTTGTAACAGGCAATTTCAATTGCAGCAGCAATAAGTTGAAAAGTTTAGAAGGCGTACCAAAATATATAGGTGGATATTTTAGTTGTAAACGTAATCAGTTAATTAACTTAGAACATTCACCAGAAATATGCGACGGTTACAATTGTAGTTATAATGATTTAGAAACACTCAAAGGAATACATTCTGAATTTGTCAAAAACTTAAATTGTAGTTATAATCGATTACGAAATTTAAAATATGCTCCAAAATTTATTGATGGAGTTTTTAATTGTAGAAATAATTTATTGACTAGTTTAGAATATGCTCCAGGAATTGTTACGTATGAATTTGATTGTAGCTGTAATCAATTAACTAGCCTTGAATATTTACCTAAAATTCTATATCATCTAAATTGTAGTGATAATAAAATAACAGAATTAAATTATTTGCCTGAAACAATGGGTAGTTTAAATTGTAGTGATAATTTATTGACTACATTAAAAGGATGTCCTAAATGTCTGTTAGGTTTTCTTGATTGTAGAAATAATAAATTAACCGATTTAGTAGGTTCTCCTATACAAGTAACCCACAATTTGATATGTAGTGATAATCAATTGACTACACTTGAAGGTGCACCAGCATTTACCGGAGATCTTACTTGTAGAGGCAATAAATTAACTAATCTCAAAGGATTACCAGCATATATATATGGATATCTCGATTGTAGAGACAACGAAATAACAGATTTAACCAACAACAGCACCATAAAAGGTAAACTATATTATAAAAACAATAAAATTTAATAGAAAAAACTATGAAAACAACAACAAAAATGCAAGAAATAGAAAAACTTGTTGAAAATAATAAAGAAAAAAATAATGTTGCACTAAAAGATATAGAAAATAATAAAGATGTTGAAAAAGATGTTGAAAATCCAACAGCAGGAGCATCAATTACTAATATCAATGAGGCAATTGTAGCATTTAAAAGAGAATGCCCCGTTATAACAAAAACAACAACAGTTGATTATAAAGTCGGTACACAAATTGTAAATTTTAATTATGCAGATTATGGTACTATCCAACAAGTTATAACTCCTGTTTTATCAAAATTTAATTTATATACAACATTTAATATAAAAGAAGATGATGAGCGTGTTATTTTAATTTGTGCCGTTGTTTACGCTCCTACACAAGAACATTTAGAAAGTTCTGTATTTATTAGTAAGCACTTAAAAGATTATTTCCAAAAATTTGGAAGCGCTTTAACTTACTTAAAAAGATATTTACTAACCTCTTTGTTAGATATACCTATTGCCGAAAGTTTAGATGTAGATGCACTCCCCCCTGATGTATGGGATAATAAACAAAGTAGAGATTTTAAAGTAACTAGTAAAACCAATAATGTAAAAAATACAAATACTTATAATAATGTAAATAGTGCTACATATAATAATAACACTACGAATGTAACAAGCACTGTACCCAAACAACAAAATACAAAACCAATTGAAAATAATGCTACACCATCAACAAAACCAGATGAGCCAGTTGCAGATACTAAAACAAGAAAAGAGTTATTATCAAAATCTTTAAATGATATTATTAATAAATTTAAGATATCAAAAAATGAAGTAGAAAAGGATATATTAATAAGTGTTTTAATGGATACAGTTCCAGGAATATTAAAAGAAAAAGGTTATACGGATGATAACGGCGAATATATACAGTCTTTTGACTTAGATAATGAAAAAATATTAGAATTAACAAATCATTTTGATATGGGGGAATGGCAAAAAGAAATAGATAATAATTTTTATAATTCCCTGCATAGTCATATAGATATATCTTTTAATGGTTCTATGTTTGTTTCAGCATTAAAAGCATTAAATCTACAAAACATATATAAATTAGTAAGTGAAGATGTTATAAAAAGTTTAAAAAATGAATTGTTTATAAAAACAAAAGAATTTAATTATACTTTTGATAAAGAAAAAAAAGGATGGATAGCACCTGATGGTACTTTCTATAAAATTAAATAATCCAAAACCAAAACGTATATATAATGATAATGAGCATCAGCTACAAGTAACTTGTAAACGATGGTTCGATTTACAATATAAAAATTTGTCTAGACTATTATTTGCAGTCCCTAATGGACATTTAAGAAATGTACGTATTGCAATTAAACTTAAAGCAGAAGGAGTTGTTGCAGGAGTTAGCGATATGATATTACTAGTCCCTAATAAACACTACCACGCTTTACTATTAGAATTTAAGACAAATAAAGGAAGACAAACTAGTGAACAAATTAAATTTGAAACTCTTGCAACACAATTTAATTATAAATACGTAATAATAAAGGATTTAAAAACTTTCATAGATGTTATAAATGATTATTTAAGTAATTTTGAAATATAAAAAAACCCAGTAACTCATTTCTAAGTTACTGGGCTATGCTTAGTAATTAAATAATAACAATTAATTATTTAGCACTTAGGAGAAAAAACACTTACAAATATTAAGGCATTACAAATATACAAAAAATATAACATAAAACAAAATAAAAATAAACTTTTTTTATTATTGTGTTTGTTAAAATTATTAATAATAATTATTATTTTGTTTAATATATTTGTATGTAAATAATGTAATTGAGATTACTTTTTTTTTATAAATATTATTAATAAATCTATCAATATGAATAATATAAATTTAGATAATAACAATATAAATAATACAAGAGAATTAGAATATATCTCATTAAACAGCATAAAAAACAAAGCTAAAAAATCATTAAAACGTAAATCATTAGAATATACTGCTAATCATACGCGTGGCCGTTTTGAACATTTTACAGTTCAAACCCAATTTTTAGATGATGTAATAAAAGAACATTACCAACCTTATGAGGCTATTATGTTTGGGATGGCAAAACACGCTGCTAGTTTATATATGATGCTAGAAGAACCTCAAACAATTACCAAAGAGTATTTATATGAAAAAATAGGAGATGCATTTAACTATTTGATATTATTAACACGATTTCAACATTCCCAAGGTGAAGACACTTATAATTTATCAATAATTAATAATAAATTAGAAGAAGTCGCAAATAAATTAATTTATATCTATAACCAAGAAATAGAAAAAACTAAATTAAAAGATAAAAAAATATAAAAAATACTTTATTTTTGTAATAATTATTTATAATAATTATTTAATAATCAATCACACAGCATAACATATAAAAAACATATAACTATTAATAAATAAAAATAATTATAATTATGGATTTTCATATTGAACTATTAAAAGATAGATCTAATTTTAAATTAAATGCAATGGATATATATTATTGTTTTATATTATATACTGAGCAAGATTTAGATCATCTTAACCTACAACCGGAATTTTGGTTTCGTTCGTATGCATCTGAAGATTTAAGAAATAGCAAGCAGTATTTTTATTATAATACAAGTTATTTTGTATATGAAAATAAAGAAAAAAATATCCTGTATTTTAATTTAGATGCTTCCTATTATTATATTAGTTGGTTAGTTGAATGTTTACCATTAAAAGACCGTAATAAAAAGTTTTGTAAACGTTTTTTTGTAGCATTTAGATTTTATAAATACTTTTGTAAGTTAGTTAACAAAGCCAAAAAAAATAAAATATCTTATATAAATATATAAATAAAAAATAATTTGCATTATATAACCCATTACAACAAAAATATACATAAAAAAAACCATTTGATAGTATCTAAAATAATAAAATTTAGATACTATTTTTTATTTTTAGATATAAAAACTATATTATTTTTAATATATTGTAGATATCCAAAAAAGTTTATTTTTTTCTTGTTTTGAATAATAAAATTTGTTATGTTTGTAATGTAAAAATTAATATAAATAATTTTTCCCCCAGTTTTGAGAGTAATATTTCATTATATAAATTATTTAGTTTAGTAGTTTTGTTTTATCCTGCTTCATATATTGAATAAAAAAATAGTTTACTTTTCATAATGCTCCAATAAATACTACTCTCTTATTTTATTTAAAGTCTAGTTACTTAATTTTACTATTACATATTAATTGTTGCCGTATTTTACTATTACATATTAATTGTTGCCGTTAATTATTGTATGAAATGTAATAATAATGTTTTGTAACTAGGCTATTTTTATATATTTATGGATATTGTGAACTTAAATTTAATAGATTATATGGTTGAAAGGGACGAATTAAATTTATTAATAGTAGATTTATATAAAGAAATCTCATTAATAATAAATCATTATCTAGAAGCTAATAACACAGAATTATCTATGTTATCCACTTTAATACAACTAGTCCCTGAATATCTATCTACACACAAACCACCACAGGAAATAACAGAAAGACAAATAACTTTTGATATATTTTTAAGTATTGAAATAGTATTTGAATTAATAGCGTTCCAAAAGTCTGATACAAGAAAAACATTTACTAAAATACTATTGTGTAAATTATCAAAAGTATCATATAATGATTATTTAAGTTTAAAACTAAAATACAATACAAATTATAGAGAAAATTTAACAGCATTAAAAAGTATTATAATTAAAGAATATGCACACTGTTATAACACAAAAACGTATTATGCTATACGTAACATAGTACATAAAAATATGCTCAAAAAAATACATTTACTGCCGGATGACTTATATAATAACCTATCTTTAATAACAAATAAATACTTAGAATACTACCAACTTACACAAATCGAATTAAATTGCAAATCATATAAACTATATAAAGATATTTTAATTTATATATTACGTACCGTCTTTAATTTCTATATGAAAACAATAGAAATATTTCTATTTATAGCAACAGGCAACGGCCGAGGCTTTGCGTTCTATGAATGTATAAAAGAAAAACTAAATAATGATATAAATTTTAAGAATTTAGTAAATAAATGTATTTATTATATAACAGAGCAATTTCCTCATATCCATTTTAGAAATAAGAAAAAGAATATAGAAACCCAATTAACTACACTACCAAGTAAACAAAATTTATTATTTTTTGCTAATACTGTTTTAGAAGCAGCGTGCGATTATTATTATATTACAATAGACGAATTAAAAGAAGAAATAAAAATAAATAATATACATAGATTAGAATATGAATATAAACAATGTTGCCAATTAGCAACCCAAGTTCTAAAAGATATATTACAAATTAATTTTACACCAAAATTATTTACTGATTTATTTAATGTATCTATGTTTACTAATATGCAGGAATATTTAGATAACTTCGTAATTAATAATGAATTTGTAGAAGATTACGATTTTTTTACATTAGGATTATTTACTTATGAATTTCTAAACGCTTATAAAAAGTATTTACAAAATTATGATAGAATAAACAGTTTAAATAAACTACAAAATAAAATAATAGTTAATAACAGTTTAAATAAAATAGATTTAAGTAATATAAATATCCAAGATATGACCGATATGTTTGATAAAATAAATAGAATATCAAGCATAGTATTAAAATACTTTGATTTAGACAGCTCTGCATTAGTAAAAGTAAAAAATAACTTATCTAAAAATATCAAATATATTTTAATATACATATTGAATTATTTAGAAGTAGGGCATTTAATAATAAGTAAGTATTTGAATATAGATATATTAAAAATAGATCGTACTATAATAGACGCATTTTATTTTGTTTCAACTGATCCCGTTTGTATAGAAGATTTTAGAGAAATAAAAAGGATATTAAGAGAAGAATATAATATTTTTATAGTTTAATGTTTTTTGTGAGTTATATATTATGTATACCGGATATACAGAAATATTTACAAAGTACAGGCATCCGAAATATCAGGACGCTAATATTGTTTTAGATGTATTTTGTAGACATTACGATTTAAATATGTATGAATTATTACAAATGTTACAACGGCATAATCAACGTTTTAAACAATGTTTTTTTTATGTTTTACATAGTACAACAGCATTAAATTACCACGATTTAGCAACAACATTTAATGTAGTTAGAACGATTGTAATAAGATATATAAGTGAAGCAAAACAACTATTAAAAAAAGCTAATCCAACAGTAGAAGAAACTGTTTATATAAATGATATTAATAACATAAAAAAAGAGGTAGCAAGATGTTTACATTTTTTATAATAGCAATTGCTATTATTGCAATAGTTTTTCTAGCACAATACTTTTATAAACACTATTTTTTTAAGCTAGAAAAAAACCATATTTCGGAGTTAGTAAAAGAAAATACTCCTGATAATATAACTAATACTAATTTAGATAATAACGATTTAAGTAGTCTTAATAATCATACTTGCAATTTTTGTATCAAAGAATTAAATAATGATGATATTAAGGTAACTCCGCATATTGTTTTAGATCAAAATTTTTTAGGAAGTTATAACTTTTTAGAATTAAGTAAAAAAACTTGTGAATGGTTCACGTGGTGGCAAAATAAACAACATAATGATAACCTTATTGCATCGCATCAAAAGATGTTTTTAAGTATACAAGAAATGTTAAACTATATACAGCAACAAAAAAGAATAGTGTATCTAGATTGTAATATAAATGCAGTTGTAGATGATAAATGTTATACAAAAAAAATAGAAAATAAAGAATGTAAAACAAATAATATAAAAAATACAAATACTTATATTCCTGATAATACAACACGTAATTTTGAAATGTATACAAAACCAGATGAACCTGTTATTGAGACTAAAACAGAAAAAAACAGTACACCAGTAAAACCAAAACGGAAATATGTAAAACGTAAAGATGAAGGCGAAAAAGAAAATCAAAAGACTAAATAATTTTTTTTGCTTTATATATAATTAGTTAGTTTATGTATTGTGGAGTATGTTATATAAATGATTGAGTTTAATATAAGAGTACGAGACTTAAAATTATTGTTTGATAAATTAAAAATAGCGTGCGATTATATAGATGCAAAGTATAATATATATAAATGTGTATATATCTATACAACACCGGGATATATTTATTTTTGTGTTTTATCTAAACATATATTTTTTAAGACTTGTATTAAATGTATACATTCAGGATTAAAAGAACAATCCGAAGGTATTATTTTAAATATTATCCCAATACATAAACTTTTAATAAGTTTCAAAGATCAAAAAGTAACATTAAATTGTACAATTAGAGACGAACAATTTATAATTAATTATTTTGATAGTTATTTTAATTTTAATAGTGAAAATGAAAGTAAAAATCTTTATTTAAATTATTTACAAGAAGCTAAAAATATATATTTTACTCGTTTTTTATATGAACGTATCCAATTAAACAACGAGCAACATATTTTATTACAACCAAATAAAAAGATACAAAAAAAACGTAAAGATATAAATAATATAAGACTGTATAATGATACAAAAGAAATACACTATTTAACATTATCTAATAATGTAGATATAGATTTATTTAGTATAACAAACATTTCTAATATCCAATATCAAAGATCTATCAATCAAAACAAATTAAATCAATTTCAATATAAAAGTTATTTTGATAAACATAATACTGTTGATATAACAATAACAAATAAAGTAGCTAATTTAATAACCATAGATAATTTTAATGAAATTGTGTTATTAGAAGAAAAATTATATTTTTTTAAAGACGAACATAATTTTGTTATTTATTATATAGAATGTATAAATACTAATACCGTAAAAAATTTTATACAGCATTATAATATTCATAATAAT
>Ga0255347_1001071_pt1 | contig 46772 bp, 31 predicted proteins | sample wastewater_treat_2_FD_192479 | JGI IMG/M metagenome (GOLD analysis project Ga0255347, IMG submission 192479) | Wastewater microbial communities from Lulu Island WWTP, Vancouver, Canada - plant24 | ecosystem: Engineered > WWTP > Wastewater > Unclassified | place: Canada: Vancouver, British...
TATCCATGTTGTCGTATTCGTAGCTCTGCTCGCTGTTGCGCACTACGTCGTCGTTTGTGTTAAAGCCGTTGTTCTTTCTGTTTGTTATGTTCCCCACATTGTCGTATTTATACGTTATGTTCTGTAATGTTTTGCCGTCACTTGATGTGGTTTTGAGGTTCTGCAGTCTGCGCATTATCGGTTCATAGGTATATCTGCTCTCTGTCCCATTGCCGTACTTCATGTATGTGCGCTGGCCAAAGGCATCGTACTGCATGTCCTCTAAATATACTGTTCTGCCTGTGCCGGTTTCTCCTATGGCGCTCTTCAGGAGTCCCCCTCTGCCGTAGTTGTATGTAAGTATCTCTCCGTCAGGGTATGTCAGCGTGCGCATTCTGCCCAGGTTGTCGAATGTGTATTTTGTGGTATAGCTTGTGCTTGATTTCCCGTCCTTTATTGTCTTTATGCTCTTTATGGTTTCGCCCAATTTGCCGAAGTATAATTCCTCGCTCACCGTGCCGTTGTCTACGCGGTACACCCTGCCTGCCCTGTTGTAGCCGCTGCCGCTGCTTCCATAAGTATAGTAAACGTCGTCCATAAATGGGTAGTCCACCTGCACAAGCCTGTTGTGGTCATAGTGGTAGCGTATAACCTTGCCTTTGGCTCCAAGCTCCGCTGTTATCTTGCGGGTCAGGTTGCCGGCGCTGTCATACGCAAACAGGGTCCTGCCTGTATCCGGGTTGTTTATCTCTGTCCTTCTGCCAAAACCGTCGTACTTTATGCTTGTTATGTTGCCCGCGGAGTCTCTTACACTCTCTATCTCGCCAAGTACGCTGTAACTGTATGTTGTTGTTGCTCCATTGGGGTCTGTTACCGCAAGTATATTGTCCCGTATATCTTTGTGTGTTGTTCGTTTCCTACCCATCTGGTCTGTTATTCTTGTTACAAGTGTTCTTCTGCCTGAATGTGACCCCACAGAATAATCCATGTTTATGTCTGTGCCGTCAGGCATCTCGACCCTTATCTTTCTTCCTATGCTGTCGTATCTGGTGATCGTGGGGTATTCCATTCCCACCGGGTCTTCTGTTGTATTATACCTGGGCTGGCCCTGGTGTGTCACCCGGCCCATGCTGTCGTATTCCACTGCCCCGCTTACCGTGTAGCCCGCTTTCCCGTTCACCTCGCTTGTGACCGCTGTTGATATTACCCGCTTCATTGCGTCTATAGTGACTATTGTGTCCACGCTGTCGCTGTCCATACAGTAGCCTTTATTTCTCGTTATGCATTTAGCGTGCTTCCCTGATAAATCATAGCTGAAGCTTATTGTGTATGACCCCGCGTCGTACGGCCCAACAACACGGCTCATGCGGCCGTTTGAGTCATAATAATAGTACATGGTGTTGCCGTTTGTGTCTGTTGTTACTGTGGGCGCTCCGTATTTTACGTCGTATTTTGTGCTTGAGCTAAGACCGAACGAGTCCGTTACGGTCGCGGGGTATGTCTGCACTGCCTGGTCATAGGTGTACCTTATGCTGTATCTTTGCGATCTTTCGTTGGGCGGGTATGTCAGCAGTATCATGTTACCGTAGCTGTCGTAATCCATGGTTGTGGTGCTGGCATCGTTGCCGCTTACCTGCGATACTGACCGCAGGTTGCCCCGCGCGTCATAAGTCCCTGTACGCTGTCTAAGCAGTGTGCCGTTTGATGTTACTGTTATCCTTACCGGCAAAGCCACCAGGTATGTGTCCTCTCTGTACTCGTACAGTATGTCCGCTGTTACGTCGTCTGCTGATGTTGACAGGTCGCCATAGTCGTTAAATCTGCTCACATTGCCGTAGCTGTCGTATGTGTAATTCTGCGAACTGATTATTTGCGGGCTGCTGCTGCCTTCGTAGTATTCTGTGCGTACCGCGTCAAGCTGCACAAAGTATGAATTTGACGCGTCTGTTTCCCTGTCTGTGTAGTACTTTTCTGTTACTGTGTATATGGCGCCCCTGGTGTCTCTTACTGTTGTTTTTGTCTCTATGCCTTTATGATAATAACTGTCTGTCCGGTATTCCTTTTCTACTGTGCTGCCGTCAGGCATGGTCGTTGTCACTTTTTCAAAACCTAAAAACTCGCGCTCGCCGCGGTCATATCTCCCGTTGGCATAGTCGTATTTATACTCATAGCTGTGATCGTTGTTGTCATAAACTGTTACGCTGCTCATTACGTACTTTGTGCCGGGGTTGTCATACGTATTCCCTGTTTTTGTCTCGTCGTTTGATGTGCGTTTATAGTCTATTTCTATCTTCCCGCCAAGGGGGTTGGTTATTGTCTTTAGTAAATTTGTTCTGCCTGTTCTGTTCAGGACTGTTTTTATTTTTCCTCCACCGTCACAATACACTATATCTGTCAGACCATCTCCGTTTACGTCCCTGAAATCCGATATACTCAGATTGTCCGACACGCTCCCGCTGACGCCCCCTGTTCCCCCTACAGTAAAAAAGAATGATGTAAAAGGCACCCAGAATGACCCGGATATTGACGTTGACCCGCTTACCCCGGCCGAATTATTTATACTCGACGATATGCTTCTGGCGTTTATTTCAAGAATGTATTCAACATCGCTGAAATACCTGCCCCTGTTATATCTGACTATTACATTATTCCCGTCAATCTTTACCTTGTCAGGCAGGCCGTCGCCGTTCATGTCTGTATAACACTGCACAAGCCTGTTATTTGTTGCATCAACCGACATCCCGCCTGACGTGCGGCTGTTGTCCCAGTTTACGCCGAATTTGGCCGGTGACCCTCCGTACAGGTACGATTTCCTTATATAGTCATCATGGTGTACGCGGCCGCCGTCTGTAAAACCGTATCCGGTGTTATAAGCAATGTTTATGTTTGAACCCTCGTCGCAGTCAACAGGGTTGAACGGCGTGAATATATCCCCGCTCTCTCCATCCATACGCAGGTAGTCGGCAAGACCGTCGCCGTTCATGTCTATAAACTCCACTGCCGACACTATCTTTGAATAAACAACGCTTACAGAGTATGACACGGACTTCATACCCATCTTTTCCACTGTCGCCCTGCCAGGGGTCTCAAAGGATACAAGGTACTGTGTATCTTTTGATTTAAGGCTCCAGCTTGAGTTAGCAGAAACCGTCCTTGATACGCTTACGCCACTGCCGTTATAGCCGTATGCCCTGCCAAGAGAGCCGTCAGGCCTTGTGTACTGCACCCTGTTGCCCGTAACTATATCAGGGTACCTGTCGCCGTTAAGGTCAAAATAATCTTTCGATGTTTTATTCTTGCCGATTGTAACTCCCGCAAAGCCCGCGCCTGCGCTTACATCCCATGAGTCAGAGACCCTGTTTATTACTACACCGCAGTTAAACTGATGTGTATCTTCAGCTCGCGCCGTTGTAGCTATAAATTTAACTTTGGGATCCTCTGCCCTGCTGCCCTCTATGCGCTTTTGCACCTGCCTGGTAGATGACATCATACCACCCGAAATCCAGCAGTCGCTGTCACTCCCAAACCAGCCGCCATGTGAGTCCTGGGTGTAAAAACGCTCCTTAAGCGGAGATTCTTTAAGCAGAGGGGCCCCTGTTTTTACAAGCTGTACCGCCTGACCCATCCTGCTGAACCTCTTCTGCATCCTGGCGCAGGCAGCGGCGTTATTCTCGTTCTGAGCATCTATCTCCTGTTGATTCAGGCCTGTTTCGTCAGTCTTATAACCTTCCTTCTCCAGCGTAGACTCGTTAATTTCGACCATCTTTGAACGGTCAACTATATCATTGTCATTGCCGCACCAGCGCGCGTAATACCAGTTGCGCCAGCCGCCGCCAAGCCTTGTGTCAAAATCCCTTATCCCATATTCGCAGGCGTAGTGGTTCTCAGCAGGTGAGCCATCCGTGTACTCTATCGTTGGCAGCCCTATCTGCAGGTGCTCCCTATATGCGGGATAGTCCGAAACAAGAACAAAATAGAGCTTATCGCCCTCTGATACTGTTATGTCCACGGACAATACCAATGATTTTTCGGCAGCGGAAATTTCACCCTGCACCTTATGATCTTCCTGTTCTAACCGGCCATTCCTCTTTACTGCAATCGTTACCGATATCGCAGGAACCTTGCCATCAGCATATGGGGTATTATATATCGATTCAACACCATAAGTAATATGAACAGTGCCGCTCTTCTTTGCTATCCACGGCGCACCCGGCTGGCTTTCTATAAGGGGCCTGTAGTTTTGATATTTTACATTGATGAATGCTGCTGTTCCGCTCTTCAGCTCTTCTCTCGTCAGTTCAAGACCCTCGTCGGTACTGGTATAATAAACTGATGTCTTCAGATTAATTTTAGAAAGATCAACAGGTGTATCACTTGTCACCTCTACTACAAACTCCTGCCAGAATGTCTCACCAGTATCTTCGTCAGTGTAAACTTTTTTAACGTCATTAACATTAATACCAGATTCTTCATTCTCAATTTCCGATGAAGCGGTGTACTCTCTTTCATGGACCGGTTCGCCTCCCGTGGTCTCTACTGTATCTTTGCCATCATTCCTGCGGGATTTTTTAAAGTATCTGATTACCCGTATTTTTACATCATCACTAAGAACACCTTTATTCAATGTCACATTAATATGAATATCTCCATCCATAGAGGGAACCCATGGTTCTGCGTTCCCGAAAACGCTGAAATCTTCCGAAGCCTTGAATTTATAAATATACTTGCCGTTTTCATCAACTTCATTCTCATAATCTGCGCCTTCGTTTATATACTCAATAAGCGGGTCCCATTCAACAATGTCATAAGCTCCGTCATCAATTGAATTTACCCTGAATATTATCTCGTCGCCCCTCTCTACAAAAATCTCGCTTACACCCTGCGGTGAGTGTTCAGCCGCGTCGGTTATTGTATCGCTCCACAGCAGCCTGTCATTTTTCTGAATGTATACCTTGACACCATCGGTTTCATAGGTTGACCCGTCAGGCTTACTGTTTGCGGCTATCTTTACATTACCAGTTATCCTCACTACACCTGTAAATGGCGCTTTCCATATACGCAGCGGGTCGTCAAGGTAGAACTTCTCGTGCAGGTAATCCCATGTAGGCTCGCTGCCAATATCAGCGCCGCTCAGGTCAACCTGTTCACCGGGAGTCCCTGATATTATTATACCCGGATACTCCGGCGGTTCTGTGCCGAATTTCGGAATGCCTGATGCTTTAGTCAGGTTATACAGTATCCTTTTGGGAGACGAAGCAGCATCAACGTAATCCACAAGTCCGTCACCGTTAACGTCTGTAAAATAGCCCTTGCCTGAACTTTTAGAAAAACTCACGCTCAGGTTAGCCTGAATACGCTGCGGCAGTTCAGGGCCACCAAAATAATTATCTGAACTGTTTTTACCAAGTGAATCAAGAACACTTATATGTACGACTGAATTGTCAAACTCGCCGTTACCCAGGTTTCTTTTGTAGCTTACTCCAGCGCTTGTTATGTATACTATATCAGGAAGACCGTCGCCGTCAATATCGATCAAAGTATCCGTAACATCACCCTCGGTTTTCCCAACGCCTGCATTTATTCCAAAGGAATCACTTTTAAGCAGAGACATCGGCGCGATCCAGGCCGAAACAAAAGCCGAACTGCTGTTCGTTTTGCTCCTGTTTATGGGATGGCCCCATTCGTGGGAGATAATTGCCGCAAGAGTATCTCTGAAAAAATTAAAAACCGCCACAAGAAGAGAAATTCCAGCGTTACCTGATATACGTTCAGCAATACTGTCATTCTGCTGTTCGCCGAACAGTGTGCTTTCACTTGCATCTTCATAATAAGCAAAAGTATGCGTGTTAAAGAGCTGGCCCCCGCTGCCGTACTGTGATACAGACTCAAGCCTGGTCTTGCCGAACACTGCATTCTCATTATAACCAAGCACGTATCTCCTTATAAGTGTCCCGCCGTATGAAACATCTATTGTATCAAGCCTCTTAAATGTCGATGTCATAAAGCCCGGACGCCCGCTCGTTGTAATGTCACGCCTGTCATTCGATGTGCCGAACTTTACAGAGTACTGCCCTGGTGTGCCGTTTTTACCCGTGTACCTTATCTCCCTGAGGTCAATCTGTTTGCCGTACTCATGGTGCGCGGCATCAAGATAAGCAACATCGTAATAATAGTTTATGCAATTCCCGTGCGTGTCCACCACCCTTTCAAGGCACCACTGGTATACAGGGCCGCTCCCCTCATATCTCTGAAGTACAGATATATTGCCGCCGGTCTTGTGCTGCCCGTAATAGCTCTTTGTGCCCTTCTTGTCGGTCACCACCCAGTAGTATGTTGCGGGTGTATCTCCGAACCTCTCTATCCGCGCAAATGACCCTTCAACACGCTCCCTGTAGCGCTTCGCACTGCCTGTTGTTCCCGGAACCTCTACAAGAGCCTGGCCGTTAAGTATATAACGATCATCCCCCTCATAGCGCGGAACCCCGAACTTTGTATCAACAGTAACAGACTGTACGGACAGGCTCCAGCCTATGCCTGTCCAGCTGTTCCCGCCTTCTGAACTGTAAGACAGTGATAGCTGAGGCGCAAGACCAAGTCTCCCCGCGGGCAGTTCAATGGGATAACTAACAGTTGCATCACCCCTGTTATTCACCTCGGGCGGGGATATAAGATTAAGCCTTGCGGACGGATCTCCGGCCTTTATATCCTTTATCGAGTTAGGGTTAAAGCTGAGCGCGTCCGGGTGTTCGGGCACTGTGAGTGTTGCATTTATAATATCAGTAAAATGATTTGTCTTTGATCTGACTGTGACAATCGCAGGTTCAACGCCTATCCTCTCAAGGCGCTTCCACCTCTTTTCAACCTCATCATAGTAGTACATAAAAACGTCTTCATCTTTCATGCCAGACTTAAGGCTCTCTCTGGCGTAACGGAATACCACCTCTATGTCTTTTTCAAACTTCCCGTGGGGTAAAAACCTGTAGCCGGCCGCAGGCCATGTTACGTTCACCATCCCGGGGTCAAGCAAAGCTAGATCATTATGCCCCAACGGCTGTATTGTTATACGGGTTTCTTTTCTAACAGATCCAGCGGGCAGCTTTATTGTAACGCCTTCAAAGCTGATTATCTTTTCACTGTGAGGCGACACTGTCACTGCATACGACCCGTCAGCCTGAAGACCGTCTGTGCCTGCGGCAGTATCTCCTGTATCTCCTGTCGATGAGATTTCAGAATTAAGGTTGCTGTATAGAGCGACCTCTCTGTTTAAGTGGGTCCCGTTGTATACTGCCTTTATTACAGGGTACCAGGGAAGGTCAGCAGTTGTTGTCGAAAACCTTGTAGAATCCCTGTTAACAACAACCGAAAATGAACCGTCACCGGCGTTACGGGTATCTCTAAAACCTTCAATGGAAATGTTCTCTCCATCAGGGTAAACATAACCGTCAATATATGCCATGTTGCCGGAGTATTCGCCATCCTGCGGATAGTTAAGAACAATCCTCGGTATAATGAAACTCCCCACGGGGCTTGATGATATCTTTACTTCACTTAAGGTCAGACAGGCTGCGCCGCCTGTCTCTTTTACTGTCAGCCTGACTGCGGCCGTTTTAACCTGTTCGGGAAACCTTACAAGGTTATGCCCCTCTTTAAGTTTGGCTGCAGAACCATTAAACTCACGCCATTCACCGTCACGCAGGTATTTTAAAGTTACGGTGCCGCCAGAAGAACCTGTAACATTTAAAACAAGCTCGTGAGGCTCAACCTCCCTTTCAAAACTGAAATCAACGCTGTCTCCTGTAAAATATTTTATTGCTGTAGATTCTATGCCGTCAAAGAGCGTTGTCTCGTCGCCCACAGACACGTTGTTCCAGCCGTTATCAGTAAAAAGAAGCACCTGCACATTGCTTACAGTAACACCTTCGGGCACCATGAATGAAAGAGTATTGCTGCCAGCCGAAAGCCATAGCGGATTTATCTCATCAGTAAAGGACGAACCGCTGACTGACGCGCTGCTATTATGATCTATAACAAAACCAGTGCGGTATGTATGACCGTTTACGCTTCTTGAAGCAGACACGCCCCTGAAAAGACCGGGTGCGTCGAATTTAACAATAGCCCTTTTAAATGATGAGGCGGGAATACCCATGTTAAAAGTAAATTCCTGTACCCCGTCATTATTCGCACCCCGCGTGCAGGTATATGATTTTACCCTGCTGCCGGAGTTGTCCTGTATCTGCTGCGCGGAAGCACCGTAATAATTAGCAGCACTTTTAAGGACAAAAGAGGGATCATCAGCAGTCTGCTCATCATAAGTCCAGATCTCTATCTCATGTACGGCATTTTCATTATCTGTGTTAGTAATTTTAAATGTCAGGCTGTCAGCAGCAACAGATTCCGCCAGATCACGGCTGAGCCATTTACCTCTCTTTTCAAGGTTAAACGAAAACCCTTTTATCTCCATCCCGCTGCTGTCAAAAACTGCAACAGAACCCATGCCGGAATCAAATATTTTTATCCTCTTAATCTGCTGGCTGATGTTGTATTTAACCTTTACCGCGAGGTCTGTGTACACAGGGCCGCTGGTTTCAGTATCACCGTCAAACAGCATGTATGCGGAACCAGTACCAGATGTTACAGTAACCGCATCCGGAATGTTCTTTATAAAAAGACTGCCAGGAGCATTAACCCTGTCAATATCAGTACCGCTCTCATAACATGAAAAAAACAGAAGGGCCGCAAGCAATATGTATAATATTTTAAATGCCTTTCTCATCTTTTTGCTGATTCCTGCTTAAGCGGCAGGTCTCCGTTCCTGTCAGTCTTAATTAAAAAAACCTGCTTCTTACCCTTAAATGTATGCTTTATTCCGCAAAGCGTATAACCGCCGTCATAGGTCTGGACAACGCTCCGCAGATAAACATCAGCACCATTTCCTGCGTCATACTGCTTCTGCCATTCAATATCACCAGAACCGCTTAACTTGATAAGTGTAAAACGGTATATTGTGTCTGTCACAGACATGCATGTGGCGCCTACAGCGTAACCTCCGTCACCGGTCAAAACAACAAGACCGTTGAAATCATCAGCGCCGTTGTCAATAATGCGGCTCCACTGTTCATCGCCGTTTGAATCTGTTTTTAATATATAAATGTCCCTTGTGCTTACCCTGCTCTTCTTGATAGTACCGCCGCAGATATAGCCCGAATCAGCGGCCTCTTTTACCGAATCAAATGAAGTAAAATAACAGTCAGATCCTGTCAGAGGATCCCTGGCGATATACACCCTGTCCCACGCAACACCAAAAACGCTGTCACGCTTAAGCAGCAGCGCCCTTGTTAATCCTGAAGAATCCTTTGTTTCTCCAGCAATAATAAAACCGCCCCTGTATAAAGCATCATGCAATATCATGTCTGCTGCATGTGATTTCTCAGAATCATCCACCCCATAAAATAATGGAGTAATAAACTGCTCCCCGTCATTATCAAGGATTATACCGTAAACATCCTCAAGGTTGCCTGCTGTGCCGCCGGAATACCCCCCTACAAAATAACCGGAATCCGCAGTCTCAAAAATATACGCGGGCCTGTCAGGCAGAAGTTCATTGCCATAAAACCTTTCCCATCCGCCGGTCAGTGTCCAGGCGCTGTTTTCAACACCGGCATTAACATACTTCAATATATTAAAAGAACCGGCATTCACAGAATCACTGTATCCGCCTACAACAATGTTTCCGGAATTATCATAGATCGCGCTGTAAGCAATATCCGGGTAATGCGGGTCCCCGTGTGTTTCCTCCCAGACTATGGTTCCGTACAGGTCAGTTTTAATCAGCCACATATCAAGATTCTCTGCCCCCGCCACAGAGACATCCCTGTAGCCCGCTATAAGAAAACCGCAGTCAGGAGTCTGAACAACCGAAAAGGATTCGCCCGTTTTATCTTCTGAACCGTACCACTTATCCCAGCTTGTTATTGTATCAAAATCAACAAGTTCAACATCACTGCCGCTTACTCTTATTTCACGGCTGGATGGGAAAAATGTATAACCCTCCTTACGGGCGGTTACAACATATGTGCCTTCCCATACATTTTCAAAGACATAGTAACCTTCAGAATCCGTGAGAATTTCAACTGTACCGTATATATCGCTCGCAAGCGTCAAAATTACACTATCATTAGCGCACCGGCAAAGCGTAACCCGACCCTGTACATTGAATATGTCAGACTGAACCTTTTCTGTGCATGAAATTAAAACAACAGGTACGACAATGCAGAGAAAAGTGATTATAATATTTTTGCGAAATTTGTTAAACATTATCAGACTATTCCTTTTGACCTAAGCACATTTGTATAATACCTATAATACTAAAAAATCAAGCGCTTTTTATCATTGTGCCAGCAATACGGCAAATTTTGACTCTTTTTAAAAACTATGATTTCAACCTCTCGAACACTCAGGGGCCTGCAAAACCCTTTATCTTGATGTAAAATTTATTCCTTGACATTGTTATAAAATATTAATTTTTCTACTGTAAAAAAATCGATAAAACAAAAGTGTGGCACAATGATTTCTCTCAGAATTCAAAAATTATCAATTTTAACAGCCTTTATACTGCTTGTCGTTTTACAAGCCGCAGCCCAGGCACAGAATGCCGCGGACAATAAAGATAAAACATCAAAATCAGCATCAGGGGACAGGGGCTATTTCGAAATCTGCGCCAGCCGTGGATTGACTTATCCATTTGGCGATATTTCAGGCGACGGCGGCCAGAAGGCCCATATTGCAGATTCCAAATCCGCGGGCATAAATACAGGGTATGAAATTATAAACAGCCACATCATATACATGGGAATCGCAATGCTCACACAGACTTTTGAAGTCGAAAGAAAATACATGAACAAGCTTATGCTCACATCTGTTGAAGCAGAATTTATAAACCTTGATCTGGCATACAGGTACCAGGGGGAATGGTATTACGCAGGAGCCGGGCTCTTCATGGGAATACCGGGCAGCACATGGAGCCGAAAAAACGCCCTTAACGGAATTGTTACAGAAAACCTTCTGTATGGAGACATGAAATCAGCATGTAAAATAACAACCGGACTCGAGCTTTTTGCAGGATTGACCTTCGCGGTAAACAACACAATATCACTTAATAACGGAATGATAATCATGATACCTTTTATTCCGGACTATAAACACGGACAGGACTCAATCTATGTGATGGACATATCTATATGCGCGTCTGTTGCATATAAATTCAATGTACCGTTTATCAATTAAAAAATATTGTATATTAACTAAAATAACGGATGTTCAATTTCTGAAAACATAGGTTGTCCCGCACTCATAGTTATTATAAATATCTTTTATTGCGCCGCCGATAAAAACAGCCCCTTCATCGTCCATGGCCGCAGAGACGCCTAGGTGCTTTTGATATACAGGGTCTGTTGGGCAGTATTCGCCGTTTTTTATATACCCGCCCCCGTTCAAAGTATACCTTGAAAGTTTCCCTGAATCAGTTATACCGCTATCAGCATACGGTGACCCGGCCAGTATAATACTTCCGTCACCTGACATGTCAACGGAATATCCCAGCTGTTCACCCGCCTCGCCTTCATTAGCAATAATTCCCTGCTGAATATACTGCCCGCTGCCACTGTCAAAATTGAAAACCAGCAGGCAGCCCCGCCCTTCTGAATACCCTTTCGCTCCTGCGCATATAATCTTTCCATCAGCAGAAACAGAAGTTGAACAGCCGGAATACATGTTATAGTCAGGAGCGCTGCACGGCGCAGACACCTGTACGTAATCAGAACCGGACTTCCTGAAGACATAGACACACCCGGAATTTGTATATTCCCCCACCTTCCGATGATCTGCACCTGCAACAATAACAGAAGCATCATTATTAATAGAAACGCTGCATCCGAACCGGTCCTCGGCCAGGCCGTCATCAGCCCGCAATGTCCGCCGCAGGTTAAGTGCCGAAGGTGATACTGAATAGAGCAGCACTTCCCCTTTACGTGAATTCCCGTAAACAGCAGCGCACGCGGCATACAGGCCGTCTTTACTTAAAGCCACGCTGTTCCCAAAGTATGATCCGGATGCACCTGTAATGGATGTAATAAAAATCCAGGCTCCTGCGCTGATGTCATACCTGTATAAAAGAACCCGTCCGTTGTTTCCTTTAAAACCGGGAGAACCTACAATGGCCGTGTTGCCGTCACCGCTTATCGACACCGACGCGCCGAACTTGTCAAAACCCGAAGCCCCGCCCGGCACAAGTAAAGGCAAAGCAGGATTCCATCTGACTCCGTCATATTTATATATTATAGCGCATCCTGATTTATAGGTAAAACCGGATGCATTTGTATATGAATAGTCTTCAGCTCCCATAATAGCAGTAAAACCGTCAGCGGAAATATCAACCGATGTTCCGAATTTATCAAAATTCATCGACGAACCAGGCAGTAGTTTTTCGATAAATTCTATGTCATCCGAAGCATAGTTAATCATTAATCCATCTCTGCGGAACTCAGCATAGACTGTTTTAACCGAACTTCTTTCTGAAAGTATCCATTCCCTGACTGTCGAAGAAGTACTCTCCCATTCGCTCCAGTTAACCTGGTCATTGCTGAACCTCATTGCAGAGGCTTCCCCCGGATTGACCGTAATTATAACATCCCTTTCGTATGTAACATCGCTGAAATTATTAATAGTGATTGAATATTCATACAATATATCTGCTGGAATATGAACGGATGTATGCTGTAATCCATCCGATATATTGGAACAGCCCGTAAGGCAAATAATTATGATTGTGCTGTAGCATGAAAAGAGTTTTTTCATAAAAACCATTTATCTTTTTTGCAAATAAAAAATAATTGCACTATTTTGTCAATAGTTTTAAAATGTATACCTTTATTCTGGTTTCTGGAGTGTATCACCATCAATCAATCAATTATAAAATCCGTAGCTGCATTTATTATATTCACTGCTGTTATTGCGGTAACGAGTTGCGGTGACACCAGCAGTTTCCGGAACTCAGACGGTAATACACAGCCAACAGCCTACGACATCAGTATAACAACGCTTATAAATACACCAGTAGATATTATTCTGCAGGCAACAGATCCCGACAACCAGTCATTAACATACAGAATTACAGACAACCCTGATCACGGCATACTTGTACAGAAAACATATAATGTATTCAGGTATACCCCGGCCGCGGATTACGAAGGGAGCGATTCATTCAGATACAGGGTAAATGACGGTAAAGCAGACAGCAACAGTGCTGTAGTCAGCATATTGATGGGGGTACCCAACCATGCTCCGGTTGCGCATGATGCCTCAATCAGCACGCCATTCAATACAGGCTGCAATGTGACGCTAACTGTAACCGATGCAGACAATGACCTTTTTGAGATTACTATAATCCAGGACCCTGAGCATGGTACTATCAACCGGATTAACGAAAATACTTATTATTATACCCCGGCAGACAATTACTACGGCACAGACACCATACTCTTCCAGGCTGCCGATGAGCACTCAACCGGAAACATCGGGAAAATAACAATCACCATTGCTATTACAAACAGCCCCCCTGTCGCAGCGGAAGTATCAGCGACAATAGCTGAGGACACACCCTTTATCCTCCCCTTTGCCGTAGATCTGGTTGAATTATGGGACAGCGAAACTCTTTATGAAATCGTCATTTATCCTGACCATGGGACTGTATCTTTTGATAACGGTAACAACCACTGGATATACACACCTGAGACCGATTACAACGGCACAGTCTCATTCTATTACAGGGCATACGACGGAATTGATTACAGCGATAAAGCGCTGGTGACCCTGTACGTTTCGCCAGCGCCCGATGCCCCTGTAGTTTCGGACCGCACAGTTATAGTCACGGAGCCCGTCACACAATACAATATAATGCTGCAGGGTTCAGACCCTGACGGTGATGCTCTTACATTTACATTAAGCGGTGCAAACTCATTGCCTGGAAGTTTAAACCACACTGGCGGTAATGATGAAGCTGTATATACTTCACCCGCAGACATCTCTGAAAATTACGGGCTCTACCTGTTGACTTACACTGCAAGCGATGGTACTTATACAAGCAATACCGGAACAATATATGTTGTAATCCGGCCTGAAAATGTCTGGTTCGTAAATCCCGGCAATACAGGCGCCAGGACAGGCCAGTGCTGGCACCAGGGCTTTGTATATATATCCGAAGCTGTTGCAGAAGCACAGCCTGGCGACCAGATATGGATTCTTGGCGGTGCTACTCACAGGCTGATGCCCGGTACAGGCGGCGAACGCATATTAGCAGATTTAGCAGGCAAAACAGAAGATAATACCGGATTAACATTAATCGGCGGTTTTCCCATGAATTCGTACAACATTGAAGATTCTGGCCCAATAGCAAATACAAGTATAATCGACGGTGAAAACATTGCTGAACATGTCATTAGGGCCGGAAGCAACTGCGTAATAAGGAACGTGACAATTACACGGGGAAACGCCCGGGGAACTGAAACATTTAACAGGGGCGGCGGAATTTTTGTCCCGGATGCCATGACAAACATAATTATCGATAATGTTATTATTCATAACTCACACGCGGTGTCGGGCGGAGGTATCTATATCGGGAGCAATTGCAGCGCTATAACAGTCACGGACTCGGTGTTATACACAAACGACTCTGAGATCAGGGGCGGCGGTTGCGCAATAGCTGAATATTCCGAAGTTCTGATGAACAACTGCCTGTTTAACGATAATGAAACCCTTGATTTCGGCGGCGGTTTATCCAACATGGGCACATTAACAGCAGAGGACTGCACGTTTAGCGGTAACACGGCTCAGTACGGCGGCGGATTATACGACCATCACAATCCTTCAGTTTATACAAACTGCATATTCCGGGATAATACGGCAGCAATATCGGGTGGAGGAATTTTCAACTTCGGCAGCATAACACTGTCAGATTGCGCCATTGGTCATGAATCAGATTACAGTCTGGGCAACAGTGCGAAACGCGGTGCAGGTATATTCAATGATGCAAGCGGTATTGCCGATATGGTAAACGTCGATATTTCAAACTGTATCATCAGTCATAATACTTCATCACAAAACGGTGCCGGGATTTACAACCTGCGTTCAAAAGTATTGCTCCATGAAAACTGTGAAATATCATATAATAAAAGTATCGGAACATTAACAGGTAATGATGGCGGAGGTATATACTGCACCGAGGGGACAACTCTTGTCATAAACAACAGCACAATCAGGAACAACTCAACAGAAATGAATGGCGGTGGTATTTACGCTGACGGGTACAGCGACCTGACCCTGAACAATACAACACTCAGCTCTAACCAGGCGCAACAGGGCAGAGGCGGTGCGGTGTACCTGTCCCAGGCATATGCGCGCCTCAATGATTCCACGGTTGATTCCAATCGCTCAATATATGGAGGAGGTTTTTATTTAATCAATCACAGCCGGTTATATTTTGCAGGTACAGGAACTGTCTATCCATATACATATATACGAGACAACAATTCTGAGAGAGATGGCGGGGGAATTTACTCGGAAGGATCATTGATTGAAATAACAAAAGCGCATATCTTAAATAATGTTTTTAATAGCCCGACTGGCAACGGCGGTGGAATTTACGCCGCAGGTTCAAGTGTGACATTGAACCAGGTTTATGTTGAAATGAACCATGGGCCGCAGAATGAATCTAAAACAAACTATTCAGGTTATTATTTAACAGACAGCACCGGTCTGAACATCAGTCTGCTGCATACAGTACCGGGTTATCCCGACACTTCAGAAAATTATTTTAACTATCTTACCATTCCTGAAGAGCCTTATATATCTTATGACAATCAGTTTTATCCTGCGCCTTAAAGATGAATTTAATTATTCAGAGCCTTTTTTTCTTCCCTTTTAATTCTTCTCTGAACAACCGGAACAATGATTTCTGTGGCCTTGTAGATCTCTGCGAACAGGGGCTTTAACTGGTCATTTTTACGAAGTCTTGATTTAACCGGTTTCTTACCTTTAAATGCGTCTTTAAGAATATTCACCATAACCTTAGCCGGCCCGTATATCCTGTTTGTTATACGGAATATGGAAAAAACCAGGTATATAAACTGCAGCACCATTGCAGCAATAAGTATATAAACTATAAAAAACATATCCGATACAGTTTTCTTTACAAGCGGAATACTCTCCCTGATAGCGGCAATATTCCGGTCATGATCTTCCTATATCCTGCCGGTCGCCAGACGCAAATCACCGCTCTGCGTATTACCAGCATATTGAATAAATGCCGAAACCATGTCAGATTCAGTCTGAATTGATTTATCAAGGACAGAAATAGTACTGTTTATATTGACTTCACTGATCTGTGTAAACTTTAAAGCGAGCATAATACCAGCAGATAAAATAAGGGCTGTTGGTATGGCCAGTTTTATTGTAATCCATAACTGACTCTTCAGATTAGTAGTTTTTCTTCTTTTTATTTTCATATTGCCACCGGCACCCTGCATGCATCTATTTTCAGTTTAAAAACATTTTGAAACTTTTAAATTGTCAACCAACTAATCGAATGCTTTAATACGAATGATTGAAACACTATATTATTGACAAATAAAATAACGTATTTCTTAATGTCTCTGTCAGATATAAAAAGCAGGGGCAGTACTACCTCCCGTGAGAAACATAACTTTCTATCTGCTTGCAATATTAATACTACTCAAAGCTACGGATCTTTCTGCACAAACATGCGACAGCTCTTTGTATGACACAAAATACAGAGACTACAACACATCTTACATAAAATTAAAAACAATATCAACAGGCACAAAAGAAGCAGCTGAAATAAACAAACTCATCCTTGAACAACTAAAAAAACTGCCCAACAACAGGATGCTTGAAAATAATATACAAGCCAGGGCCGATGACGGAACCGCTGTTGTTCCCGACCGTGTAATAACCGGGAAAATTAAAAAAACAATTATTAAAAAAGAAAGCTATGCAGGGAATACCGGCAAGGACCAGTACCTTATAAAAATTTATGAGACTGTTTTCTATGAAATAGAGTTTGAACTTAAAGATGACAGTGGAAACACACTTTTCAGTTTTAAAAAGCGTTTTAAAGAGGATGAACTAAAGAGCCAGATAAAGGACTTCTATGGCATCATTGAAAAAGATTACTATTGTAATCCCCTGCAGTATTGTGTAAAAAAAGAAGTGGTAATACCCGAACAGCCATGGGAATACTTTGCTGACTTTTATATGGTAAACGGTTTACCCGTTAATGATTACCATGACTTTATTGTTTATTCAGCCGGCGCAGGCACATTATTCGGAATAAAAGGATTGGGTCATGTCAATTCTGTATTTTCAGTTTATATTGAAACCGCGTATAATTCCACATCAAATCACGACATCAATTATGCCTTAACACTGCAGGGTGGTATAGGTTCCGGGTACAGTTTCGCATTCACAGGTTTTAATGTTGTACCTCAAATTAGCCTTGGGTACATATATTCATTTTATAATGTTAAATATTCCGATATGGAAAGCTTTTACAGAAATATCGTATTACGTAATGCTGTTGAATTCAATACCGTAATCTTTGATAAAACACTGTTCATTAAACCGGCCGTGTCATTCATCTTCGAAAATAACAATACCCTTTTCAGCATTGAACTGCTACTGGGAATTAGAATAAAACTATAAAGGTAAACCAGATGAAAAAATCGATCATTCTTATTGTTATAATATCCGTCCTGTTTACAGGATGCGGCCCTGACCTTTCAACTGACGAGGCGGCGATGTCATATATGATTGCGTACGATTTTATCAAATCACAGGGCACAGAGATTAAAAATATAAAAATGATTATAAGAGCCGTTAATGATTTCCCTGAAAAGAATGCTTCTTATTCAAATGACGCGGCATACTTGGCCTGCTTTAAGCACCTTGAGGAATTAAAGAATTATAAAATCATCATTAACAAAAAGAATTATCTCAAAGGCGCAGAGGACAGCATCAAAGGTAAAAAATCAGGAATTGATCCCGAAAGAACAAAAATTATCCGTAATAAATTTAATAATATTATCTCATCAAATATTACAATTACAACCGATGAATTTCACAAAAGGCTCAGGGATGATAAACGCCTTAAAAGAACAGGTACCGGGCTGTACTATAAAATTATCACACAGGGTGATGGCCCTGCGCCGTCAAATTCAAGCCGGGTAACCGTTAACATGATCGGACAGTTGCCCAACGGGTTCGAGTTTACCAATACTTATCTTAAGCAGACACCTGTGCAGTTTTATCTAAAGGCGACTATCAAGGGAATGGCCGAAGGCCTGAGCCTTATGAAGACTGGCAGCAGGTATATATTTTACATCCCCCCCGCTCTTGGTTACGGCAGCAAGTCAAAGGGTGTAATACCTGCTGATTCTTATATTATTTATGAGATTGAATTGCTTCGGGTAGAGTAAAATTCAACTATAAGTTCTTTATTAATATTATCCGGAACTCGCTGCCATTCAGGAAGCTACTCAACGCAAGCAGACTAAAGCGCCCCTACGGAGTTCCAGACATCAAGGCATCATTAAAAACTGTAATATAATAATTGCTGCGGCAAAAATAATTCGATGATACTTTCTTTCCTTTAAAACTGAAAAAGAAAAATATAATGACACTACTCCCAAGAGGCTGGAAACAAGATTATAAAAAATATAATGATATTTTTATCTGTTGTCATCATGGCTGCCCCTTTTATATTCAATACGAAACATCCAATACAACGGGCTTGAACCCGGCGCCGAATACTGTGTATATATTTCTGTAATGAACGCGGAATATGGCTCAGCAGAGGAGAGATTTCACAGCGGCTAAAAAACCTTCCCCACCTGCTTCTCGTTGTCCCAGAAGGGTGAAATCCTGAGCAGAGTGTCCACAACTTCAGGCAGAACACTTAAAGTATAATCGATCTCTTCCTCTGTCGTGTACCTGCTCAGGCTGAACCTGATGGATCCATGGCTCTGCGAGAACGGAAGATTCATGGCGCGCAGCACATGGGAGGGCTCAAGCGAACCTGTCGCGCAGGCTGAACCTGTGGATACATACACACCCTTTCTGTCGAGGTATAGCAGAATCGATTCCCCCTCTATGTACTCGAAGGATATATTAAGCGTATTGGGAGTACGCAGTTCTATGGCTCCGTTCACGGATGATGTCTTTATTGAATTCAGAATTCCCTGCTGCAGCCTGTCCCTCATTTTTGCCACGCGCGGCATATCGGCCAGGTGCTTCATCGCGAGTTCCGCGGCCACACCCATGCCTACTATTCCAGGCGCGTTCTCTGTACCGGGCCTGCGCCCCTTCTCCTGGTGGCCGCCGAATAGCATTGGCCTCATGCGCGTGCCCTTGCGCACGTAAAGCGCGCCAATTCCCTTGGGCCCGTGAAATTTATGGGCAGATATTGAATAAAGGTCACACTGAATTTTATCTACATCAACAGGTATCTTGCCCGCTGCCTGTACGCCGTCCACATGGAAAGGAATGTTCAGCGGTTTCAGGAAAGCGCCTATCTCTTCAACGGGATTAATAACCCCTGTCTCATTGTTCGCGTGCATTATGGAAACAATTGCCGTATCTTCATCTACAGCCTTTTTAAGGGCGGCGATGTCAACAACTCCTTCGCCTGTTACAGGTACGTATGTTACGCGAAAACCCTCCTTTTCAAGCTGTCTGCAAAGGTTAAGAACAGCCGGGTGTTCAACAGTCGAGGTGATCACATGCTTTTTATCTTTAAGGTACGAGGTGATCCCCCTTATGGCAAGGTTGTCGCTCTCTGTGGCGCTGCCTGTGAATGTTATCTCGAAGTCGTGCTCCGCGCCGAGGAGCATGGCTACCTGGCGCCGGGCCTTCTCAAGGTCCTTTGCCACGCGGCCGCCGAAGAAGTGCATGCTCGAGGCGTTGCCGTACTTGTCGCCGAAAAACGGCAGCATGGCCTCAACAGCCTCGGGCGCTACCATGGTCGTTGCGTTATTGTCAAGGTAGACGTGCTTTTCCATGTTTTACCTACACATGTCTTATTTTAATGTCCTGAGAGACAGCCTTGCGCAGCTCCTCCTGTACAAAATTTTCAAGGGTAAACGACGCGGTCATACACGATGAACAGGCGCCGCGAAGCCTTACCATTACCTCGTCGCCGTTAATATCAACAAGCTCTATGTCGCCGCCGTCCCTCTTTAGCCCCGGCCTTATAACGCCGTTGATAACCTCTTCGATCTTTTTAATCTTCTGAAGATTGGTCATGGGCGCGTACTCGTCACAACAGATCTCCTGCTTTATGGCGCAGCGCGCCAGTTCCGCCTCGATTATATCCTCGATCTTAGGAATGCATGTGCCGCAAACAGTCCCCCCCTTTGTGAACTCCATCATGTCATCGATATTACTGATGCCGTGCTGCTGCACAGCATTCCTGATGTCAACATCAGTAATGTTCATGCAGTGGCAGATTATTTCGCCATGCGGTTCATCCTCAATCGGGGGTTTTTCACCGCGGTAGTCCGCGATCGCGTTTATCAGCGCCTCGGAGCCCATTACAGAGCAGTGTATCTTCTGGTCAGGCAGGCCTCCGAGGTAATCCACTATGTCGCGGTTTGTTATGCGTTCGGCCTCTTCAATTGTCTTTCCTTTAATCATTTCCGTAAGGGCTGATGACGAAGCAATGGCGCTGCCGCACCCGAATGTCTCAAATTTGGCGTCTGTAATAATTCCTTTATCAACTTTTATATAAAGGGTCAGAGCATCGCCGCATACAACGCTGCCCACGTGCCCCACACCGTCCGCGTCCTCAATTTTGCCCACGTTCAGGGGATTGGTGTATAGCTCCTTGACCTTTTCAGTGTATTCCCACATAGCCCACCGCCTCGCATCATCTTTATTTTAAAACCGGTGTTCTTACAGCCGGATTATCATAGTCTTATTTACTCATTTAAATAAATTTATTTCACAGGTCTATTATTTTTTTCCGCATACATATAAACCATCATTAAATTCCGGGCTCTGACCCCGGTTTTGCTGCTGCCCGCCGTAACTTAAATTAGTAATTAGTATGCTCTGACCCCCGCTCAATCACTATAAATACTATCATTTTAATAGTGATTATGTGTAAAGCATAAATACCGGGGGTTACTTAAAAACAGATAAAATTCACTAATTATCCGTGAAAAACCGGTTGCGCAAAAGGTCGTTTTATCCCCCCTGCCCCTTATCTCACAAAGGCAAAATTCAGATTCCTGCCCCTGTCCCCGAACCTGTGCGAAAAGAATTCGTCCGTATTCTTTCTGTTGCATATACCTGTATTAAAGATATTTTCCGGCCGCAAACTCCATCTTCTGCACGAATCCTCTATGCTGGCCCATAAATCAACATATAGCCTGCCGTCGATTTTCAGCGTGTGTTCAGGGAAATAATCCGCAACGTCACTGTTCACCTCGTATGATTCAGGACCGATTGAAGGGAGTATGAACGAATAGAGTCTGCCGGGGTCAGAGCCGTACAGCTCAACCATAAGTCTGATACATTTACCCGTAATATCGAGCATAGTCCCTTTCCAGCCGGAATGCACCGCGCCCAGTACACTTTTAACCGGGTCATAAATGAATACGGGCACACAGTCTGCTGTTCTTATTACAAGACAGAGTCCGGGAAGGGGTGTGATCATTCCGTCAGCATAACCCTCCGATGCTCTGACCCCCTGAGGGTAGCTGTCAATGTGCAGGATTTCATCCCCGTGAACCTGATCCAGCATCAGCACGCGGCCCGCGGGAAGCCCTGTAACCGACGACACAAGATTTTTATCGGACATTCTGATTTCACTGTCAGTTGCGGTATAATCGGTTCTGTTTATTTTTCTGCCAGTAAGACCGGCGCAGAGTCCACCGGGCAGCGCTCTGAGCAGATAATAGCCTTCAGCGGTTAATTCAAGCATGGACATTCAATACCCCCTGTAACAGAGAAGCCATTACAGCTCTATAATCAAGAATTTTTTAAATCAAAGACAAATCGGACAGTTGTAATAAAAACCGGAAAGATGTTCTTATTTTTTGACTACGATAGAATAATGTTTATATTATTATTCAGAGTTAATTCCTTAACTATTTTGCAGCAAAAAAATGCTCCATCCTCTCAGGCAGTAGAGGGAATTAAAACTATCGTTGCACTAATAAAATATTTTCAGAAATAATTGCTGATAATTATAATTATTATTATAATTATAAAGAGAACCAAATAATCATAAATCTGTTCTGTCGCCCCTGCCCGCCTTACCCGGCAGAACACCTATTACAGGAGGAGATAAAGATGAATCCGAACAAAAAAGCAGAGCAACGATGGTACATCCAGGAATTCACATGCCCCCAGCTTCTTTACAGAAATGCGGTCATGTTCGGCGACAGGCGTTTCCAGTGGTGGCGCACGGGCAAAACAGGAACCGAATCGAACACCTATGCCCAGGTATGGAGGCTCGTTAAGGAGCTCTCGTCGGGCCTTATGGAACTCGGCCTTGAAAAAGGAGACCGCGCCGCGATAATGAGCCATACGCTGCCCCAGTGGATGTGGTCAGACTATGCCATTCTCTGCGCCGGCGCAGTTACAGTCTGTGTTTACCCCACGCTCTCTGAGAATGAAATTAAATTTATACTTAACGATTCCGGAACAAAGATGATCTTTGTGCAGGATGAATCAATGCTGCAGAAGATTCTTGCCATTCGCAGTGAAGTCCCCTCACTGCAGAAAATAATTATTATGCGCGGTGAATATCAGGGCAGCGACCCTGAAGTTTCGGACATAACTAAAATCCGCGAAACCGGTACTGCCATGTTAGCCAGGGACAGGATGATTTTTGAAAAACGCTGGCGCTCGGTTGAACTGACAGACCTGATGACCATAGTCTACACTTCGGGAACAACCGGCATGCCTAAAGGCGCGGTTCACACACACCTCAGCTTTAACGCGGCGTGCTGCCGCGACCTAAAGCAGGTCCCCTACCTGCAGGATGATGAAGTATGTCTTTCCTTCCTGCCCCTTGCGCACACCTACGAACGTCAATGCGGCCACGGTATCGCCGTAATGGCCGCGTTGACCATTGCATATTCCTCGCCGGTTACAATGGTCGAGGACCTGCAGATATTCAAACCCACAGTCTTTATGTCGGTACCCAGGATATACGAAAGAATATATATGGCCATGGTAGAGCAGACTTCAAAATCGGCAATCAAGAAAAAACTTTTTACCTGGGCCATAAACACAGGGCTCCAGGTCGTTGAGAAGCGCCAGGACAGGAATGGTTTTATTGACATGCGCGCCGGTATCGACTTTAGCAAAACCCTGGGCGGATGGCTCAGGTTCAGGTACAGGCTCTTTGATAAAATCATCTACAGCAAGGTAAGACATGTCCTTGGCGGCAGGTACAGATTCGCATTTTCCGCCGCGGGCAGCCTGCCGGCGGATCTATGCAGGACTTATGCGGCCATGGGCATAACAATCTTTGAAGGATACGGCGCGACCGAAACATGGAATACGATCAACCTTAACTGGGAGCACAAGGTTCTTCCCGGTTCTGTCGGCTGCACCAGTATAGGCGTTGAGGGGCGCATTGCCGAAGACGGCGAATGGCAGGTGCGCGGCGACAACATCTTTTCGGGCTACTGGAATAATCCCGAGGCCACAAAAGAGGCCTTTACCGAAGACGGTTATTACCGCACCGGAGACATAGTCGAAGAGCTGGCTGACGGCTACATCAGGATCGTGGACAGGAAGAAGGGCTTAATGGTTCTTGACACCGGTAAAAATGTTGCGGCCAACAAAATTGAGAGCCGCTTCTCGCTCAGCAAATGGATCGACACTGTAGTTCCGATCGGCAGCGAGCGCAAATTTGTCTCTGCCCTGATTGTGCCGAACTTAGACGCGTTCATTGCCCTTTTTGACGCTGAAAAAATACCATACGACAGCAGCAGGCTGGTACGCATAACAGACCCCATGCCGATGTACGTAGAGGCGGGCGAGGACTTTATTGCCAAACAGCGGCTTGTTGAACTGGTAGACGCGGAGATACAGGCCGTCAACAGCGAACTTGAGGAATACGAAAAGATAAAAAAATACACTATCCTTTCAAGAAGACTCACTGTTGCCGACGGGGACATGACCCCCACGCTCAAGGTAAAAAGAAAGGTTGTTCTTGATAAATATAAAGATAAGATCGATAAAATGTATTCGTAGAGTTTTATTGATTTATACTTTTCGCCCTGCATTCAGCAGCAGAACGGATTCCCGCAAAAAAGTGATCCCCGCATCCGCGGGGGTCGCTTTTTTGTACTCACCCGATTACCGGTAATATAATCAATCACAGATTCAGTTCATGACGTTTGCGGCCGGTAAAGCCCGAAACCTTTCTGTACCCGGCCTTTTTAAGTTTTTCAATGGCAATGGAATATCCGTAGCAGACATTTTCAGGGCTGTGTGAATCGGAGCCCATAGTTACGGCCACATTGTTCCTGAAGAGTATGTCAATAATTTCATCCGATGGGTATAGCTCGGCAACAGGTTGTAAAAGGCCGGCGGTGTTAATCTCAACAACCGTATCAGTACCCGAAATCCTGCGCGCGATTGACTCAATCAGACCGGTCATGTCCGATAGAGGCCTGTGCCCGAATTTTTTTACCAGGTCAAAATGCCCTATGATGTCGCACATTCCCGATTCGGCCAGCGACCCTATTATGCCGTAATAATCTATGTAAATTGAATCAATGCTTCTTTCTTCGAAGCCATTAATGTGCATCGGATTGTCAAATTCCCATCCGTTAATGTAGTGTACCGAGCCTATTATAAAGTCTATGCGTTTGTCGCGCAGGTAATTGCGGTCAAATGTGTCGAACAGCGGAAATTCCACCTCGAACCCTAATTTAATATCTATGCGCCCCGCGTATTCAGCCTTTTTATTAAGCACCTCGCCTATGTAGATCTCGGTTTCGTGTGGAGACATCGTTATTCCGGCGCGCAGGTGTTCGGGTACAGGCGCGTGATCCGAAAAACCGAATTCAACAACACCCTTTTCAATCGCCGCGTTTATGTACTCGTCCAGTGTGCCCCTGGCATGCCCGCACAGAGCAGTATGATTGTGATAGTTTACCATTACCTTCAGTATCCCAAGGCTGTATAATGTTCCGAAATTTCATACAGCGCGGCAACAAGCCTCTCCCCGGCATCGGTTCTGCGTATAAAAAACTTCTCCACTCCGTCTTCACCATCGGGGTCAATAATTGATATTATATTCCATAATGCGGGGATTGCCGATCCATCCCGGCCTGAATCAAGTGAATCTGTAATAATCTTGCTTAGCGTAATCTTTTCAAGGCTCTCGGAAACAAATTCAGGATCGCCCTCGCCTCCCGAACCGAATCCCGACGATGTAAGGTAGAGCACAAGCGTACGGCTGCTTTTAATGTACAGGGCTGCCAACTCGATTTCACCGGCCTCGATGTACCTGGGGCGTATGACTATTCTGCTTAACCTCTGCAGGTCAATCCTGCGCGGATAGAGCGAGAGCAGAAAACGCAATCTTTCGGGCGAAAGCATGCGGCTGTAAAGAGAAGCATGGCTGTCCGCCGGATACATTATCTCGACCAATACGCCCTTATTCCTGTACCTGTCGTTCAGGTAGAGACGGCCAGCCTCGCCGGCAACCAGGTCGCTTATGTCCGAAACGAGTTCAAAGTCAATGGCCTCATGGCTGTCGTCGCCGACTGCATTAGGGTACTCCGCGCAGTATTCACCTATATCAAACATCTGTATTCCTTTAAAATCATCTTCAGGGATTATTGTTCCTTCTGATTATTTTCAAATCCAATAAGCCTGCTTATAAGAGCCCAGGCTTTCTGCCTGTTCGCGTCATACTTCTTTAATGATTCCTCGTTTTTTGTATTAATAAAATCTATCATAAATAGACCTTCGTCAATCAGGTACTGCCAGCATGTTATCACACTCTTAATGAACTCCTTATCACTCTCATGCACCTCAGGCGATTTAATAAGTCTGGCCATCTGCGCTTTCTGCACCTTTGCCTGCGAGACAATTATACTTGCCAGGTTTATGGTCTGCTCTTTGTCATAGACCTCTTTGGTAAACGAATCGCCCAGCACACCGAGAGAAATATAGGTAAGATAAAGGTTTGACGCGATAGATGAACCGATTGTTTCCATCTCCACATCCCCCGCGAATGCCACCGCGCCCATAAGCATAACAAAAATAAGTGAATAAATGCGCTTTGTCATATACCGCTCCCGGTTATTGTTATTTAATCATGCCGGAATCATTCTCCAGGCAGTTGGAACACAGGTGTTATCAAAAATGGGTCCCGTACATTATACCCGGCTAAAACAGCCGCTGAAACACTATAAATATTACAACCTTCTTTAACCTATGCCTTACCCGCAGAGCCCAGCACATTAATATTCTTATGCATGTACAGATCCTTGAGCGCGTCTCTTGCCGGGCCTAAGTACTTCCTCGGGTCAAACTCCGACGGGTTCTCTTTGAGCTCCTTTCTTATCGCCGCGGTCATGGCTAATCTTCCGTCAGAGTCGATATTTATTTTGCATACCGCTGATCTTGCAGCCTCGCGCAACTGGCTCTCGGGTATGCCTATGGCATCCTCTAACTTTCCTCCGTACGCGTTAATCTGCTCCACCAGTTCATGGGGGACAGAAGATGAGCCGTGAAGCACTATGGGGAAACCGGGAATCATCTTTTCAATTTCACGCAATATATCAAGCCTGATCTTCGGTTCCGTTCCCGGCTTGAACTTGAACGCTCCATGAGACGTCCCTATGGCAATGGCCAGTGAATCAACACCGGTCTTATCAACAAAATCCCTGACCTCTTCGGGCCTGGTAAAGACATGCTCATCGGCCTGAACGTCATCCTCCACGCCGGCCAGAATCCCCAGCTCACCCTCGACAGTGACATCGTGTTTGTGCGCGTATGTCACAACCTTTTTTGTAAGCTTCACGTTATCCGCGTACGGAAGATGAGACCCGTCAATCATGACAGATGAGAAACCGGTATCGATGCAGCTTTTGCACAGTTCGTACGAATCACCATGGTCCAGGTGCAATACAATTGGAATCTTCTTCCCCAGGTCCTTAGAGTACTGCACAGCGCCCTCTGCCATGTAGCGCAGAAGAGTCTGGTTGGCGTACTTGCGCGCGCCGGCCGAAACCTGCAGTATTACCGGGGAAGAGGTCTCGACGCAGGCCATAATAATCGACTGCAACTGCTCCATGTTATTAAAATTATAGGCCGGGATTGCGTATCCGCCCTTTATAGCCTTTTTAAAAAGATTCCTTGTATTAACAAGACCAAGCTCCTTGTAGCTGACCATTCAGACTCCTCCATAAATATAAAATAACAGGTGTGATACTTATACTTTAAAGGGCAGTGTCAAACCATTTTTTTGACAACCTTCCTTTTCAGTCCAACAGATAATATACACATGAAAAGCCATATATTCAAAAAAATATTTCAGCTAAAATATAACTTGAAACCGTGCGCGTACCTGAAAAAAATAACCGCGGATTAAAACAATGAATAGATCAATATTAAAAGCCCGGGCCGCGCTCCTGACTGCCATGGTCATCTGGTCAACATCATTTGCCGTGCTCAAGGTCACATTCAGGTCTTATGATCCCATGTTCGTAATATGGGGCCGTCAGATAGTGGCATCCATAATCTTTCTTTTTGTTATACGGCGCCTCTGGTCAAGGTGCAGCTACAAAAAGGGTGACTACAGGATGCTCCTCGCAATGGCAATATTTGAACCATGCCTCTACTTCACCTTTGAAGCTGCCGCGATAACATACACAACCGCGACACAGGCCGGCATCATAACATCCATACTCCCCCTGCTTGTGACAATAACCGCCTTCTTCACATTAAAAGAGAGGGCGACAACAACAGCGCTTACAGGATTCATCATAGCCATTACCGGCGCGGCAATGCTGAGCATCTTCAGCGAAGTGACCGAATCGGCCCCGAACCCCGCACTGGGAAACTTCCTTGAGTTAATAGCCATGGTCTGCGCCACGGGCTACACCATAACGCTCAAACGCCTGAGCGAAAGGTATGACCCGTTTTTTCTAACAGCGTTCCAGTGCTTTACAGGCAGCGTATTCTTTCTGCCCTTTGTGCTTTTAAGAACGGGCGGCATACCGGCGCATTTTGCCCCAATGCCAACGCTTGGCGTACTCTACCTTGGCATTATTGTAACTATATTTGCCTACGGAATGTACAGCGTCGGAGTCAGTAAAGTAAACGCAGGAACCGCAGCCGCGTTCTTAAACCTTATACCGGTCTTCAGTATATTCTGGGGGTACGCCTTCTTAGGTGAACGGCTTAACGCGGCGCAGATAGCAGGCTGCTGCCTGATATTCCTGGGAGTCTATCTCAGCCAGAGGAGTTCAGGCAGCCCGTACCATGCGCTCCCGTAAGGGGTCATGTGCCCGGGAACTCCGGTTTCTTTCTGGACGCGAAAGCCTGAATAGCAGCCAACAGGTCGTTAGATGGAATGATGTAATTACTCACCGCAGCATTGAACTTGAGCGAATCATCAATGGACTTGCCTCTGCCGTAGTTGAGCACCTGTTTCGAAGCCTGAACCCCGAGAGGTGAATTGGACGCGATCTCAAGAGCCATAGCCTCAGCGGCAGCCATAAGCTCGTCGTAATTCTCGTAAACACCGTTTACAAGATTCACCTCTTTTGCGCGCTGCGCGTCAATATCCTTTGCTGTGAACGCGAGCTCACGGGCAACACCCTGCCCGACAATGAGGGGAATCCTCTGAAGCACGCCCACGTCTGCCACAAAACCGACCGCAGCCTCGCGCAGCGAGAATATCGCGTCCCTGGAACAGAGCCTTATATCGCAAGCTGTAGCAAGGTCAAGGCCGCCTCCAATGCAGTAGGAATGAATCGCGGCGATCACGGGCTTGCGGCATTTTTCCATGGCCGAAATCCCCTCCTGCAGCATAACTATCTTCTCGAAGAATTTTCTCTTTACGCCGCCGTACTGCTGCTTATCGGTCAGCTCGCCGGAAAGCGGAAGCATGCTCAGAAGGTCAATCCCCGTCGAAAAACAGGACCCTTTACCCGCCATTATTATCACGCGCACAGAATCATCCTCGTCCAGTTCCCTGAAAACAGGAATGGTTTCTAACCATGCAGGGGGATTCATGCTGTTCTTCTTTGCAGGCCTGTTAAGCCATACATACGCCACCTGCCCCTTCTTCTCTACTAAATAGAATTCATAGCTCATATTATTTCTCCGGGATAAATTATATGCTTCAAGTTGCATACTGTATTAAAAATAAACAATTACTTTTTAAAAAAATTTTGGACACCCCGATATATCATTAGATAAATCCCTTGACATTTAGTAAATCTGAATCAGACAATAGTAATCCCTTAACCTGAAAAATTCCAGGAGGACCCAGATGATAGCTTACCAGATGTCAGTATCGGCAGAAAACCAGCCGGGCAGCATGGCCAGGGTAACACATATACTCGCGAAGGAAAAAATAAACATGAGGGCCGTTACTATCGCCTCTAACGGGCCTTCGGGCATAATAAATTTTCTTGTGGACAACCCTCAGGCAGGCCTTAAGGCCCTCAAAAAAGAGGGGCTTAACGCGAGCCTCAAGGAGGTCATTGCTGTTCTTATTGAAGACAAACCTGGCGGACTTGACAGGGTAATACAGATACTCGCAGATAATAAAATCAATATCGAAAACGCTTATGGCTTTGTACTTGAATCACGGAAAAACGCGGTCTTTGTAGTGGATGTTGACCAGATTCAAAAAACAGAAAAGCTTCTTGAAGATGCGGGATTTCAAACTCTCGACGCAGATTCCCTCTCTTTAATAGAACCGTTCCATTACATGAAGTACTGAGGCGGTATTACTACCTCAGCAGGCCTGGCAGAAAAAGGGCAATCTGCGGAAAGGGGATCAGCAGCAGAACCGCTATTATCAGCGCTAATAACAGAGGCATAACGCCGCGGAAAATCACCTCAAGGGGCACATCCCGGGCGACTCCGCTTACAACATACACATTAACCCCCACGGGCGGGGTGAGCACACCGATCTGAGTAATAAGCACAATTACAACTCCGAACCAGATGGGGTCATACCCTAAGTTCAGAACTACCGGGTAGAATATGGGTATGGTGAGCATGATAAGCGCGAGTGAATCTATAAAACATCCGCCCGCAAAATAGACCAGAATTATAAGCAGCATTATTCCCCAGTGAGGAATGCTGAGCGTTGATACCCATCCCGCTATGTCAAAGGGTATGCGTGAAACAGCGAGAAAATGTCCGAACACAGTGGCGCCCGCGACGATTATCATTATCATACACGAGGTGCGTGTAGTCTCAAAAAGCGCGTCCCTGAACCCCTCCCACGTGAGGTTTTTACGGACCAGCGCTATTACGATTGTTCCCAGCGCGCCTATGGCGCCGGCTTCAGTCGGTGTAAATAGACCCACAAAGAGCCCGCCCATCACAATAATAAAGACAAGCAGTGTCTCAACAAGCCCGCTCAGCGATTCAATCTTCTCTTTGAATGTAGCCTTAGGTCCGCGCGGCCCTAATTCAGGGTTAATGGTAGTCCAGATCAGTATGGTTATTATAAAAAGAAATGTCAAAAGTATTCCGGGCAGGATGCCTGAAATAAAAAGCTTACCGATTGACTGCTCTGTCTGTATGCCGTAAACAATGAATATTACACTGGGCGGAATAAGTATTCCAAGACTCCCCCCTGCCGCCACAACACCGGTGGCCAGTTCGGGCTTATAGTTATAGCGCTTCATTTCAGGAAGCGTAACAGAAGCCATGGTGGCCGCGGTGGCGTTCGTGGAACCGCAAATAGCGGCAAAACCCGCGCACGCGCCAATAGTAGCAATGGCAAGCCCGCCGGGCAGGTGCCCTATAAACCTGTACGCCGCGTCAAAGAGCCTGGCGCTTATTCCCGAATGAAAGGCAATCTGCCCCATGAGGACAAAGAGCGGTATAACCGTGAGATTATATGAGCTGAAGGTTGAGAAAAAATCCCGTGCCACTAAGCTTAGCGCAGCTTCCGGAGAAACTATAATACTGAATCCCACGAAACCTATGATCGCCATAAGATAGCCCACGGGTATCCGTGAAAAAATAAAAATAACAAGGGCCGCAAGACCCAGCAGGCCGATAATTGTCGGGCTCATTATTTCATCGCTCCTTTCAGGGATTTAACCGTGTCAGTAAAAAGAAGCAGTGTCTGAAGCCCGCACCCCAGCGCTATGCCAAAAATAAACGGGTAGGTGGGGAAATTAACTGTAAGCGATACTTCACCGGCTTTCATAAGTTCCACGGCATAGATAAAACTTCTCCACGAAACCAGGGCAAAAAGTATCATGGAAAAAAAGTCCGTAAAAAAACCGATAAGATACTGTTTCTTCTGCGAAAGCTTCTGCACAAGGAACTCAACAGCGATATGCCCCTTTGCCATAGTTGTATACGCCAGAGAAAATGAGATCACCACCGAGCCGAAGAGTCCGATAAACTCAAAAGTGCCCGGGATTGATTTGCGGAACATCCTTAGAAAAACATCAAGACAGGTCAGTGCCATCATAAAAACAACAGCGCCCGCGGCGATCCAGTTGAATTTTTCCGCGAGTGCCTTAATAAATTTTTCAAATTTAAACATTATCTATACTTCCGTCTCCGGAAATCATATCCGGTTATTGTTCCTTATAATTCTTTATATAATTCTGCAGAAAATCTATCCCCTTCTGCACCTGCAGACCTGCTTTCTTTTTATCCGCGATATATGAACTTATAACAGGTTTAACAGCGGCGCGCCAGCGTCCATGTTCAGCTTCATCCAGTTCAATATAGCTGTTCCCCAAACCATCGCTGAACTTTTTGCCTTCAAGATCGGCAGCGTCCCATTCTCTCGCGTGAACCTTTACCCACTCCTCGCTCACTTCGTTAAATATCTTCTTTACATCTTCAGGCAGTGCGTCCCATTTTGCCCTGTTCATCACAACGAACATGGCAGTTGTGTACCCAACTGAATAACAGTTAGTGGTGGATTTAACAACCTCTCCCTGCCTCCAGCCCTTGAGCGTCTCTATGGGGCCAAAGGTCGCGTCAACAACACCCTTCTGAAGCGATTCATAGGTTTCGCCCTGGGGCATTGCAACGGGTATTCCGCCAAGCGCTGTTACTATACTCACGCTCAGTCCGGTTGAACGGATCTTCATCCCCCTGACATCTTCAAGTTTTTTTATATCCTTATTCGCATGGAGCAGACCGGGGCCGTGAGCGTGAACATAAAGGACCTTAACGTCATCTAACTCTTCAGGTTTCATCGCCTTGTAGTATTCCCATGAGGCATAAGTGGCCATCTGGCCGTTCTTGTATCCAAGGGGAAGATCAACAGCCTCCATCTCGGGGAACCTGCCCTTTGTATAAGAAAAGCATGACATTCCAATATCGGATATCCCCTTGATTACTCCGCTGTAGCATTCATTCGCGCTGGTAAGCGTACCGCCGGGGAAAATATTGATTTTAACCGTACCATTTGTCCGCTTTTCAATCTCCTGTGCCCATGAAACAGCAGCCTTACACTGCACATGCGCGGGGGGAAAAAACACGCTGTACGATAATTCTATTACCTGCCCCTTATCTTTTTTGCAACTTATGAAAAAACATGAAAATAAGGCCGCTAATGTCATAGCAATAACTGATTTTGTTTTCATCGGGCATCCCCTTTTGTATTTTGCTGGAACTGTTTAAAATAGTCCCGGTAAGATTTAATCAATTAGAAGCATGCTTAAAACTGTGATCAACAGTACACTTTTAGCACAACTAAAAAAAATCAAGTAAAATTTAAGTAACTTATCTCACGAAGCGGCCCGTTTCTTCAGATTTCACGAAGTCCGGGATAAAAGAGTGGTTTGGGCTCAGAGCATATTCCCCGGGCTCAGAGCATGTTCCCCGGGGTCAGAGCATTCCGGGGCTCAGAGCGTGTTCCCGGGGTCAGAGCATGTCCCGGCTCAGAGCATATTTTCGTTCGAGGGGGTCAGAGCATATCCCGGACTCAGAGCATGTCCCGGCTCAGAGCATATTCCTGGGGTCAGAGCATGGGGCTTGTAGCCCATGCTCTGAGCCGAAACCGGAACTGGCAGGATTTATTAGAACGTAAGTTCAACTCCCCCAAAGAAGCTTCTGCCGTAGGTATTGAAACCGTACGTGTCCATGTAGTCAGCGTCGGTCAGATTTTCACCGCGCGCTGTCAGTGTCAGCATTTCATTAAAGGCGTAGCGTATGTTGGCATCGACCTTGTGGTAGGGGTCAAGTTTAATTGTCTGTGTGCCCCAGCGCGAACCGATATAGGTATACGAAAGGTTTATACCAAGGCCGTATCCCGGAGTCACGTTCATGGAAGCAATGTGTTTGTTCTCCGGTCTTTTAAGAAAGTGTTGACCGCTGCTGTTCCTGATAAAATCAGTATAGGTGTACATATAATTCAGGTTCAGCAGATCAGATATTTTTATCGATGACGCAAATTCAAATCCCTGAATTTTTGTCTCACCGTCAGTATTTTTATAAGGAGCGGGATACTCCATATCTATCTTATCTATATATTTCTGATAAAAATATGTTCCTTCAAAAGATATAACATTCTCTGCGAAAAGAATCTCCTGTCCTATCCCTGCGTCATAGATGTAACTTCTTTCTGGATCAAGATCTATGTTGCCATACTGACTGTCATACAACTGGTACAGACTCGGCGCCTTGAAGGCTGAGCCTGCTGAAGCCCTCAGTTTTGTCCTTATAACCGGAACAATAAAGGCGCCCGACACATCCCACGTATAGTGGTTCCCGAATGCGTTATGGTTATCCATTCTGAGCCCGCCATTGATAAAAAGCATATCCATTAATGAAAAAGCATCGTGAATATAAAGGCTCATTGTTGACGCACTTTTCTCTGGGATATAACTTATTACGGTGCCTGGAACAGACCAGTCATAAAAAGACGATGAGGTATTAATCCTTTCATTCACGATCTCTGCGCCTGCGCTTATAATTCCGATCACAGGGATTGTGAATTTATTGATCAACCCTCCATGCAGTCCCGAACTCTGAAAAGTTGAAATGCTCCGGTCAGTTTCGACTGCATCAGGGTTAATATGACTCCTGTCAATAGACATCAGTGATACATCAGCCTGATAACTCCACCATTTCAGCGGATTATGGCGGAATATTCCGGAGGATGTGAACAGCCTGTTTGTTGCAATGTCATCAGGTCCATCTATTCCCGTCCATCTATCAACATCCATCTTCTTGTCTGAATAATTCATTGAAAACATCATGGATGTCTTATCCCAGAACTCACCGGTCATCTTGCACGATGCTGTGTAGTATTCAGTTTTGTCTTCATCGAAGTTTCCCGCGCCGGTCGTGTCCTTTATAATGGAGATACCGCCCGATGTGTAGTGAGACCCTGAGAAATAAAACGAACTCCTTTCGCCCGACTCACTTACAGAGACCGACTGGGAAAATGAGTCGTAGCTCCCGCCTGTAAATTTAAGCGCAAGGGATTTCCCCCTCCCCTTTTTCGTAATGATGTTGATCACGCCGCCCGAAGCGTCCGAGCCGTAAAGACTGCTCATCGACCCCCTGACAATTTCGATTCTTTCTATGCTGTCAGTTTTAATCAACGACAGGTCAAACCTGCCGTCAGTGGATGACGGGTCGCTTATCTTTACACCGTCAATCATAACAAGGACATTGCCCCCTTCTGCGCCGCGCATAAAGATGAATGACAGTCCTCCGTCAGTCCCCTCCCTTGAGACAGTTATACCCGGAACAGCCTCAAGCATATCTGATACACTATCCTTGCCCGAAGCCTTAATCTCCTCCTCTGTAATAACAGTAACAGACTTGCCCTCTTTAAGCACTGAAGATTCGTACCTTCTGCCCGTGATAATAATCGCGTCGCCTGGCCGCTTTGACTTTGTGATAACTTCTCCATCACCGGAAACATCTGTACCGGTATTATTTAAAGCGCTGTCCGCCTGTGTCTCCTGGCCCTGCAGTGACGCGGATGAAACAATTATTGCGCATGACGCGATGATCACGCTGAATATTTTTTTAAACATAATTTTCTCCGGTTGTAATTATTTACCGGCTGAACGCCGGTACGTGTTTAACCCTCTGTGTAAGGCATGAAAAGTTCAGGCTGCCACAGAGCCACAGTACACACAGCGGGTGATGAACCTGTCAGGTTCAGGTTATTCCCGGTAATGCGCACAACAGTTAATGATTAGTGATCGTCAGTTGAAGCTGTTAATATGCAGGATAAAGTAGAACCTTTCCATTGCAAACCTCCTTTTCCACGAAAGTGCTTCCGGTTTGTAAGGCCCGTTCAGCGATCTGGCTTCCATAAATGGTTACAGTTGCGGGACAGCCCGGGACTTTCACCCGGTTCCATGAAAGGACCTTATCTTTAAGTCCACGTACAGCGGGAGCTGCGCGTGATTAGATGTATATTTAAAACTGCTGTTTTAAAAGGCAAGAAGTTTTTAGCGGTGAGCAGAAAATACCTGTTTTACCAGAATTAATTCCTTAGCTGTTTTGCAGTATAAAATGCTCTTCACCTCCCGCTGCGGACAAAAAAAGCTTGAGCCGATAATTACTCCTGTTTTTTTATGTGCGACAGTATTCTCTCTGCTATTTTTTCGGACGTGAAGCCATAATGTTCAGCAATCTTTGAATCGGGCGCGGAAATTCCGAATCCCTCAACTGTTATATAGAGTGAACGCGGCCTGCAGTAGGCCTCCCAGCCGGTTTTGCGTCCCGCTTCGACAACAACATCCGCCCCCTCTTTTCCCAGAATAGATTCCTTATACGAATCACTCTGCCTGTCAAAAGCCTCGCGGCACGGAACAGACACCACCCTGACCTTTACGCCCTTCGCGGCAAGGATCTTCGCCGCATCCACAGATACATGCACCTCTGAACCTGTCGCGAGGATTGTTATATCATTTTTATCGTTGTCATGGACTATGTACGCGCCCATTGACAATTTATCCGCGCCTTTACCTTCGATCCTTTCAAGCACCGGCAGATTCTGGCGCGACAGCACAATAGCAGTGGGGCCGGTTGTGCGTGACAGCGCCGCGAGCCATGCTTCGCGGGTCTCCTCTGCGTCGCAGGGCCTTATGACGTCAAGGTTGGGGATTGCCCTTGAAGCCGCGAGGTGTTCAACGGGCTGGTGAGTCGGGCCGTCCTCGCCCACAAAGACCGAGTCATGAGTAAAAACATATATAGACTGCAGGCCCGCAAGCGCCGCAAGCCTGACGGCCGGACGCATGTAATCCATGAACACAAAGAATGTGGCTGAAAAATTTATGAATCCCCCGTAGTAGGCAATGCCGTTCTGTATTGAACCCATGGCGTTTTCGCGCACGCCGTAGTGGATTATCCGGCCAAGCCTGCCGCGGCCTGTCTGCTCCACATTCTTTACCATTGTCTTGTTGCTTGGCGCAAGGTCAGCGGACCCGCCGACAAAATTGGGAAGTTCGGCGTAGAGCACTTCAAGCACCTTCCCGCTGGCGTTGCGCGTGGCGATCTTTTCGCCCGGTTTAAACACCGGCATTTTACCGCGCAGCGCCGCGATATCCGGGGCTGTAAAAAACCTGTTCCAGGTGCCGCGCTTTTCGCCCTTAACTTCTTCGTCAAACTTTTTCTTCCATGAATCGTACAAAGAGATCTTTTCGGCCTTTACTTTTTTAAATATGTCATAAACGGCCGCGGGCACGCTGAAGGATTCATCCGGCGCCAGCCCAAGCTTCTCCTTTGAAGCCCTGACCTCTTCAACTCCAAGCGGCGCTCCGTGCGATGCCTCGCTCCCCTCCATGCGCGAACTCCCCTTCGCGATAACAGTATCAGCGATAATCAACGACGGCCTGTCTTTTATTTTCTGCGCGGCAAGCAGAGCGGCCTCAATCGCGGCAAAGTCATGCCCGTCGATCTTCTGCACGTGCCAGTTATACGCCTCAAACCGTTTTGCCACATCCTCGGTGAACGCGATATCGGTCGATCCCTCAATTGTTATGCTGTTTGAATCATAAAAATAAATTATGTTCCCCAACCCTAAGTGGCCCGCAATAGACGCCGCCTCGGCGGACACACCCTCCATGACGCACCCGTCACCGGCGATACCGTAGATATAATGGTCTATGATTCCGCTGCCGAACTCCCGCGCGAGAAGCCCGGACACCATGGCCATTCCCACACCGTTCGCGAAACCCTGCCCTAAGGGGCCTGTTGTTGTTTCAACCCCGGGGGTATGGCCGAACTCCGGGTGGCCGGGAGTCCTGCTCCCCATCTGCCTGAAACTTTTAAGGTCATCAAGCGACAGGTCATAGCCCGCAAGGTGGAGCATGGAATAGAGAAGCGCTGACCCGTGACCCGCGGAGAGTATAAACCTGTCCCTGTTTACCCATGCAGGGTCATCAGGATTGTAGTTCATAACCTTTGCCCATAATACCGCGGCTATATCCGCGCAGCCCATGGGCATTCCGGGGTGGCCCGAATTTGCCTTCTGCACGGTATCCATCGCAAGAGAACGCACCGTTGTTGCGATAAGTTTAAGTTCATCGTTTGTTACTGTCATTTAGATCTCCATATAATAAGGGTCCGGGCTGAAAGTCATTCCGCGAAAGCTCCGGCCGCAAACCAGCAGGGGCAGCGCCGCGCCGGTCAATCCGCAGCAGCCATTCTGATAAATTCTGAATCACGTGTAAGAATTTTTCAGCAAGAGAATCCTGTCAGGATTTTGCTGAACTGATTATTCCCCTGGCTGAAGAGACGTCAAGATAAATCTGCGGGCGCTGTTATTTTATGAAGGATTTTGCCGCGCCTTAGACTTAACGCCCCCGGCTGAAGAAACTTTTTTATACTCAATTTCTACATTGCCAGCCACCCCCTAAGGGGGTTTATGAACTTAACAGTTCTCACACAGAGCGATGCAGTGAGCTTGTCGAACTGTCAGAGATCACAGAGGAGAGGATTTTGTCATACCCGCGAAGGCGGGTATCTATATCTTACGCATGGGATGGAGGCGGCCCTGACGCGGTCGCGTCATTCACTCTTTTTTGGCAGGCTGAACGCCTGCCTATGTGTTCTTGCGGCATACCATACCGCGGGGCTGGGGCACTTTCTTTTACGGAAAAAGAAAGTGCACAAAGAAAGTCCGCTGCTCAGTCGCCGCAGGGGCTATCGCCTCATACGCCAGCGCGGCTTCCTTTAAGTATAATGTTACCTTGACTTTGCATTAATCTGCTTTGTCATATACTTGTGGACATTGTTGCTGTCACCTTAACTTTTACAGGGCTGAGTCCTCACCTCGTGTGGGATTCAGCCATTGTCGCGGCCGTCCTGGCCGCTCCATTATCGTTGCGGCCAAAACTTTTTTATAATGCATGTTATGCGTTATCACTACGATGCAACACCGATGCAGTAAACCTGACGAACTAAACACCACCCTGTCATACCCGCGAAGGCGGGCGACCGCAGGAAGAGCCCTGGCTAATCCAGATGCTACGCATGGTACGGGCTGAGCCCGCGGCCGGGCCCGAAAAAATTAAGGGGGGGCAAGCCCCCCTTGTATCCCCCGTAAAAGGTAAAAAATTGACGCTCACGGATGAGCTAATGTCGGGCGCTGACAGGATGTCAAAAAAGCGCCCGACCAAAACCACAAAAGGTTACTGAGTCCTCGCAAAGCGGAAGCCTGCGTTGTTGCCCGCGGAGTACAGGTAGTTGAAGTACCAGTTGCCAACCCGCACATTAACAACAACACTGCCCCACCTGCCGCCCCGTAACACGCGGGCAGACTCGCTTACAGTGAAACACCACTCCCACACATTGCCGCTCATGTCATACAGGCCAAGCTGATTCGCTGTTTTTTCTTTTACCGGCTGTGTTGTTTTTGTATTACCTTGCGGTTTTTCTAAGTTATTGCCGTACCAGGCAAAGGGGTTAAAATGAGTATAATTATGATTATTATCATCTTGAATATAAGCGCCTGTACCGCCGCTGGCATAAGCCGCGGGCGTCCAGTAATAGCCCTCTGTTAAATCCGCATGGCCGCCATTTGCACTCGTTATATAGTCTGTTCTGCCTTTTGCGTCTGTACCAACATACCGGGCAGCGTATTCCCATTCCTTGCTCGTGGGTAAACGATACCCTTTACGGGTCAGATTGTCATCTTCTGTTTGTACTACATCTTCTACATTCTTATCATTTGTCTCCCCGTAAGCATTGTCTTTTGAACTTCTGAGTACATCACCTGCTGTTGTGCCATTTGTACCATTGGCCACATACACAGGCTCTGCACCGGTCATCTCTGAAAGAGCATTGCACCAGATAATTGCATCACGCCAGCTTATACAGGTTACCGGATGCTGGTCGGTCATACCGTCTCCATTCCCAACACTGCCCTTTATTCCGGCGTTCTGGAATGTATAATTTCCTGCTGTTTCACCGGCATCAATTATTTTGTTCATATTGGTATCACCGGTTGCCCAGATATAGACCTCCTTCCATAAAGCCCAGGTCACCTGAGTCTCGCTCATGAAAAACTTATGGCTTATTGTTGCTTTTTCATTATCAACAGGGGTGAAAGCTGATGGTGAAAATGGGAAGGTGATGCTCTCCTGGTTGTTGGCGTAGATCATATCTGCTGTCTGCGAACCTACGGTTATGGTCACCCTGTCCCCGACAATAGCGGCATTATCAAAGGGGTCCGGTGTTGTTCCACCACCGCTACTTGCCCCCCCCGCAGGAAAGAGTAAAAAATGAGAACATAGCTGTCAGTAAGAGTATTGCTAAAAATTTAAAATGTTTCATAAAATCCTCCTTAAACCTAATTTTTTGCAATGAATGAACCTTCATTGCTCATTTTCATTGATTGGCAGCAATTATTGCTCTTTATTGCGAAAAGTCAAGTTTAATCTGGGGCTCTGAGCCCGCGGGGAACACTGCCCCTCCGGGAAGGTGCTCTGACCCCGGGGAACATGCTCTGAGCCTCTCCCCTAACCCCTCTCCAGGCCTGGAGAGGGTGGCCTAAGGCCGGGTGAGGCTCAGAGCCGGGAATTTCAGATATTTCTTAAATTTATTTTAACATTAACCGGTAACATTAATCGGCTTTTTTTGTATTATATAACAGTACCCTAAGGAGAAAATTATGCCAAAAAAAATAAAATACATGGTTCAGGCCGCGTTGATAATACTTGCTGCCACAGTTGCCTGCGGCGACAAAGCGAGCGATGCCCTCTCTTCTGAAAATAAACCGGGCAGTACGTCCATAAGATGGCACGGCTATGGAGAGGCCCTTGAGAAATCAAAAAAACAGGGTAAACCGATATTTATATTTTTCTACACCGACTGGTGCATCTACTGCAAAAAGATGGACCGGGATGTTTTCAGCGACAGGGATATTATAGCATATATGAACAGCAATTATATAAACGTCCGCGTTAATCCTGAGAACGAAAAAGGCCGTATGATGATTATGGGCAAAGAGACAAGCGCTGCCTATCTTATGAGGATGACAGGGGCTAAAGGTTTTCCATACATTATGTTCTGGGACAAAAAGCAGCAGCCCGTAACAACAATGCCGGGTTATATAGACAGGAAGGTATTTCTTCCGATGCTGAAATTTATTGATACTGAATGCTACAGGCAGAACGCAAGCCTTGACGACTATATTGACGGAAAAATAAAGTGCGAAAAGACTAAGTGATCAGAATACGGGCAGAAAGGGCTTGATGAAAGACTCGATGGGCAGCCCGATGTAAAGCTCAAGGCATCCCTCGCGCATGTAATGGTCTTTGCCCGCATCGGGGTATATCTCCCTGTTGAGTTTATAGCTGGTGTATGAATAGTAAAGGTTAAAGCCGAAATTCAGGGAACAGAGCGCGATCTCGGCTCCGAAACCCACGTTGAATTTATAGCCTTTAATTTTTGCGTCATAATCAGGGAAAGAGATGCCCGCATCCCTGAGAGCCGCGTACGCATCAAGGTTACCGTTAAGCCTGCCCCATGTGGCAAAGAATATAAAACCGCTGTTGGCCATGTACTCATTATTAATGTCTGACGGATCTATGACTGGCGCGAAATGTATAACCGGCCCTATCATCCACAGATCATAATTCATAAGCTGGTCATTGTAAACACTGCTGCCCGAGGTTATTCTCTGCTGGACAAAATTGAATCCGTAAGATACTCTTATGCCGAATTTGACCGCATTGGACTCAAGCCCCAGCAGTATCGGATCAAAGGGTACAATATCCAGTGTGAAAGTATAGGCGGTCTCGTAATATGATTCTTCGGTGGCGTCGGGCTTTTCTTCATCTATTTTATCATTCTCCTCGTCGATAAAATCACCCACGTTGGCAAATGAATACATACCGCCGAAATTAAGATGAAGAACCGTATTCAGGAACTCCCTCGCGTTAAGTTGTGCGGGTATAGCTGAAAGTGTAAAGATCAGTGCCGTTATTTTAATTATCCGTTTCATCTTATGCCGTCTGCTAACTTTGTCTTTTATAGTCTATATGCTTATAGTAATTATTCCTGCAATGTCTTAAAAAAAACATCCGAGTCTGAATAGTGTCATTACGGCCGCCCGGGCTTGACGCTTTAACCGGCGGATCAAATCCCTATTTACTACTAAAAGAGATTAACCGGCTGATTTTTCTGTCAAGCGACATTATCTCATCGTAGTGTTTTTCAAGTTCATCATCTGACGCGATATTCCCTTTTATAGTTTTAAGCATCTCTTTAAGGTCAATCAGGTCCTTTTTCCTGTCAATTACGCCGGTATCAAGGGCCTGCGAAATAAAATTGAAATTATGTTTACGCAGGTTCACCCTGAAAAAAAAGTCAACTCCGTAAATCTGCAGCAGTTTATTTACAGAAGTGCTGTTCACCTGCTCCATATACTCCCTGTGCCGGGGCATATCAACGGCCCTTAAATATGCTGCCTTTGGTTTCTTTACGGGCTCATCCTCTGCGGCAGGAACTTCAGCCTCCTTTTTATCATTAAAACCCCTGAGCAGCTCGCTGTTTATATCCAGTTGTATCTGCATATTATCATCTTTCCATTCTTCGGTATATTCCTTGTAGTCCTTTTCAAGCATGTGGATGTATTCATCAAGCATGATAGCTTTGTTCAACAGGCGCCCCAGGGGAGTATGGTTTATATACTGCAGCCTGGGGATAAGCTCCCTGATTATCTGGTGAGCGGTCTTTTTTTGGCCGTTCTCTTTTTCGTAATCATCAGAAAGCGCCCGGTGAAAGACATCCTTAAGTTTATGCAGCGTCACAAGGTCTGCATCAACGTACCCGAGTACCCTTTCAAGATTGCGGTTTTTATCCTCGCGTGCAATCTCCATAACCAGTATTTTGTGCGACTCCTTGAGGATGCTTATGATAATGTCAGTTTCTGATTTTGTTAATCCATAGAGCGATTCCATCTCTTTGTAAAAAACATCAGAGTGGGGAATTGAATTGAGATTATACATGGCATTCCGGGTCAGAATGCTCCTGAAAACACGGTCAACATTTGTTCTGATCATTTTATTCATCTTAAAACAAAACCTGCCATATACCAATAAGTTTATACTAACTCCACTATCCAAATCAAGCTTTTAAAGCATGGGACTGAAAAAAACTGCGGAAAGCTGTTTTAAGAATCATCGCGCAGGCAAATATACTGCGGTTTAATCTCGCATGATGTCGCCATTTTCAAGGCCTGGCATTTTTTAAGCCCTGAAATCAGGGATTTCGCGGATTCAACTCGTCAATCCTGGCCCGAAATAGTCCTGGAACGGACTTTTTCAGAAGACTCCGGAATTTAACATGCGCACTAAAAAATATTACTGAAAAAAAATTGACAAATATATACCTTTTCAATAGCCAATACAGATATTCCCATTATTTACCTTACACTGATTTTGCCACACAGGAGAATTTACTTGAAGATTAAAGGTTCCCAGATCATAATCGAATCCCTCATAAAGGAAAAGATCGAGTACATGTTCGGCTATCCCGGCGGAGTTGTAATCCCAATATTCCATGAGATCTACAACGCTCCCATAAAATTTATACTCAGCAGGCACGAACAGGGCGCCATACATGCTGCTGACGGTTACGCGCGCGCCTCGGGGAAACCCGGAGTTGTAATTGCCACTTCAGGGCCAGGAGCCACAAACCTTGTTACAGGCATAGCGACCGCGCACCTTGATTCCATACCGCTTGTTGTTTTCACAGGCCAGGTCTCAACCGCCATGATCGGCAATGACGCGTTCCAGGAAGTGGACATGACCGGCATAACAAGGCCCATAACCAAACACAACTACCTTGTTAAGGATGTCGCGGATCTGGCCAGGATCATTAAAGAAGCCTTTTACATAGCCACAACAGGCAGGCCAGGGCCGGTTGTAATTGATGTGCCCGTTGATATCGCGAACTCTATGCATGAATTCGAATACCCCGAAGAAGTTTCAATACGGAGCTACAGGCCTACCTATGACGGCCACCCCGGACAGATGCAAAAGGCATGTAAACTTATAGAGGAATCTTCAAAACCCGTGATATATTCAGGAGGAGGCGTTGTACTTTCGAACGCCTCTGAGGAACTGAGACAATTTGTAAAAAAGACCGGCATACCCATTACTACAACTCTGCTGGGCATGGGAGCCTATCCCGAGACAGATCCTCTCTCGCTCGAGATGCTGGGCATGCACGGCACGTATTACGCAAACTACGCGGTCCACAACTCGGACCTTCTGATTGCAATAGGAGCAAGGTTTGACGACAGGGTAACCGGAAAAATTTCAGAGTTCATACCGAACGCGAAGGTAATACACATAGATATTGACCCCACATCGGTAAGTAAGAACGTAATGGTTGACATCCCCATTGTCGGGGACTGCAAAAAAATCCTCAACGAAATGAACAAAATAGTAAAGGCGCCCGAAATATCCTCATGGGTAAACGAGCTGCAGAAGATAAAGAAGGAACATCCCCTTCGCTATGACCAGGGGAGTGATCCGGACGAAATAAAGCCCCAGTACGTCATTGAACAGCTCTACGCCCAGACAAAGGGTGAAGCTGTCATAACAACAGAGGTCGGCCAGCACCAGATGTGGGCCGCGCAATACTTTAAGTACACACAGCCCCGCACATTTATATCATCGGGCGGGCTGGGCACCATGGGATTCGGGCTTCCGGCTGCCATAGGCGCGCAACTGGCACGGCCTGACTGCCGCGTAATAGACATCGCCGGTGACGGATCAATACAGATGAACGTGCAGGAACTTATAGTGGCCGCGCAGCACAGGCTGCCCATAATAATCGCGATACTGAACAACGGGTTCCTTGGAATGGTGCGCCAGTGGCAGCAGCTCTTCTGGGAAAGACGCTATTCACACACATGCCTCAACTTTGCCCCGGACTTTATAAAACTTGCCGAGGCATACAGTTGCGCGGGCATCAGGGTTGAAAAAAAAGATGAAGTCGTACCGGCAATAAAGAAAGCGCTCAGCATAACGGACAGGCCCATCATAATAGACTTCAGGGTCTCCAAAGAAGAGAATGTTTACCCCATGGTGCCGGCCGGCAAAACCATCAAAGACACAATTATGAGAGAAATGGCATAGGAGACAAAATGACCCAGCATGTAATTTCAGTTAAGGTTGAAAACAAATTCGGCGTACTGGCGAGGGTCGCGGGACTTTTTTCCGCGCGCGGCTACAACATAGATTCCCTTGCGGTGAGCAAGACTGAGGATGATGACATATCCGTCATGACAATAGTAGTGCAGGGTGACAGCAGGATTCTTGAACAGGTAAAAAAACAGTTGAACAAGCTTATAGATGTAATCAAGGTTTCTGATCACACGCCGCAGCTTTCCATCCAGCGGGAGCTTGCCCTTGTAAAGGTCAACTGCACACCGGTCAAAAGGAGCGAAGTGCTCCAGCTTGCCGAACTGTTCAAGGCGGAAGTGGCAGATGTTGCACTCAAGAATATTACCTTTTCCATTGACGGCGAGTCGAGCAAGATCGACAGGTTCATAGAACTGGTGGCCCCGTACGGAATAAAGGAATCGATGAGAACAGGCATAGTTTCCATTCTTAAAGACAGGGAACCGTATAAATAAGCATACATTCCCCTGCCCCATCTTACGGGGAGTAGACAGGGAATAAAATCAAACATAGGAGATATACAATGGCCAGGATGTATTATGAAAAGGATGCCGATATCAGCGTTCTTAAAGGCAAAACAATCGCGGTTATAGGTTACGGCAGCCAGGGACATTCACAGGCGCAGAACCTCAGGGACAGCGGACTCAATGTCATTATCGCGGAAATAAAAGGGACTGCCAACTATAAACTCGCAGTTTCGCACAACTTTAAACCCATGACAGCAAAAGAGGCGGCGCAGAAGGCTGACCTTATCCAGATACTCGCCCCTGACCATATCCAGGAGAAGATATACAGGGAGGATATTCTACCCTTTATGACAAAGGGCAAGGTGCTGATATTTTCTCACGGATTCAATATTCATTTTAAAAGAATCAATCCCCCGAAAGATGTAGATGTAATAATGGTAGCGCCAAAAGGCCCCGGCCACCTGGTAAGAAGTGAATATGTAAAGGGCGGCGGAGTGCCTTCACTCGTGGCAATCCACAACGACGCGTCCAAAAAAGCAAAAAAGATAGCTCTCGCATACGCGCACGGAATAGGCGCAACAAGGGCCGGCGTTATTGAAACAACATTTAAAGAAGAGACCGAAACAGACCTCTTTGGCGAGCAGGCAGTACTCTGCGGCGGCGCGTCTCACCTTGTTAAAGCAGGATTTGAAACACTTGTGAAAGCAGGCTACCAGCCCGAAATAGCATACTTTGAGTGCCTGCATGAACTTAAACTTATAGTTGACCTCTTCTACCAGGGCGGCATAAACTACATGAGATATTCAGTATCCGACACCGCTGAGTATGGCGACTACGTAAGCGGCCCCAGGATTGTTACAGACACAACAAAGAAAGAAATGGTAAAAATACTCAAAGAGATCCAGAGCGGTAAATTCGCCAAAAACTGGATCGAAGAGAACGAAAAAGGCCGTCCATTCTTCAACAAGATCAGAAAAACAGAAAGCACACACCAGATCGAAAAAGTCGGCGCAAAGCTTCGTAAAATGATGAAGTGGATCGACTCTAAATAAAACATCATCACTCCGCTGCCGCGTTCCCGCCATGCCGGAGAGCTTAAAGCGGCTGAAACTTATCCAAAAAAGCCCTGAAAAGGGCTTTTTTGTTGCAAAAATTTAGAGGCTCTGACCCCGACAGGAGGCTCTGAGCCCGACAAGAGGCTCTGAGCCCGACAAGAGGCTCTGAGCCAGCAGGAGGCTCTGAGCCGGACAGGAGGCTCTGAGCCGGACAGGAGGCTCTGAGCCAGACAGGAGGCTCTGACCCCGACAGGAGGCTCTGAGCCCGACAAGAGGCTCTGAGCCCGACAAGAGGCTCTGAGCCCGACAAGAGGCTCTGAGCCCGACAGGAGGCTCTG
>Ga0255347_1001075_pt1 | contig 46701 bp, 38 predicted proteins | sample wastewater_treat_2_FD_192479 | JGI IMG/M metagenome (GOLD analysis project Ga0255347, IMG submission 192479) | Wastewater microbial communities from Lulu Island WWTP, Vancouver, Canada - plant24 | ecosystem: Engineered > WWTP > Wastewater > Unclassified | place: Canada: Vancouver, British...
CACCCACGTGGAATTCCTGCCGGTGATGGAGCATCCCTTCTTCGGTTCGTGGGGTTATCAGACGACCGGCTATTTCGCCCCAACCGCCCGGTACGGCACCCCTCACGATTTCATGTTCCTGATCGAGGAACTGCACCGTCATGGCCTCGGGGTCATCCTCGACTGGGTCCCCTCTCACTTTCCCAGTGACGAGCATGGTCTGGTGTACTTCGATGGGACCAATCTGTTCGAGCATGCCGACCCCAAGCAGGGCTTCCATCCCGAATGGAAAAGCTATATCTTCAACCACGGCCGCTACGAGGTCCGATCGTTCCTGATCAGCAGTGCCCTGTTCTGGCTCGACCGCTACCACATCGACGGGCTCCGGGTCGACGCCGTAGCCTCCATGCTCTATCTGGATTATGCGCGGAACGAGGGAGAATGGATTCCCAATGTTCACGGCGGCAAGGAGAATCTCGATGCCATTTACTTTCTGCAGCGGCTCAACGAGATTGTCTATGAGCGTTATCCGGAGGTGCAGACCATTGCCGAGGAGTCGACCTCATGGCCGATGGTATCACGACCGGCCTACGTCGGCGGACTCGGGTTCGGGATGAAATGGAACATGGGATGGATGCACGATACCCTCGATTATTTTGCGAAAGAACCGGTCCATCGCAAGTATCATCACAACCAGCTTACCTTCAGCATCTGGTATGCTTTCTTCGAGAACTTTGTGCTGCCGTTGTCCCATGACGAGGTGGTCTACGGCAAGGGTTCCCTGCTTCGGCAAATGCCGGGGGACGACTGGCAGCGCTTCGCCAATCTGCGGCTGCTGTTCGGCTACATGTATGGTCACCCCGGCAAGAAGCTCCTGTTCATGGGGGGTGAGCTGGGCCAGTGGGATGAGTGGTATCACGAGAAGAGCCTGGACTGGAACCTGCTCGAGTATCCTTCCCATCAGCAGATCCAGAGGTGGGTGCAGCACCTGAATGCCACCTACCGAGCCGAACCGGCCCTGTATGAGGCGGATTTTTCGCAGGATGGCTTCGAGTGGATCGATTGCCGTGACGCCGATACCAGCACCATCAGTTTCATCCGGAAAGGAAAGGGCACGGGGGACGTGATCCTGATCGCCGCCAATTTCACACCGGTGCCGAGGCTTCGATATCGGCTGGGGGTGCCCCGGGGCGGTTTCTGGAAAGAAATCCTCAACAGCGACGCGAACATCTACGGCGGCAGCGGCCACGGGAACTTTGGCGGCATGAAGGCAGAGCCGACCGCGTCGCACGGCCGTCCCTGGTCGCTGCCGCTGGTCCTTCCCCCCTTGGGAGTGGTGTTTCTCAAGAGCGAAGCACCGCCAAGGGAACCAGCAGCGCCATCGGAGCAGCCAGAATTGCCTCCAGGTCCGGACTCGACCGCTGACGTTCCAGCGGCAGCCTCGAAGGCGAAGCCGGGACCGGGAGAGAAGCCGGGAAGACGGGTGGGACCAGCGCGGCCAAAGCCCTGAGAAGCGGAAAGCGGCGACGATCCTGCCTGAGAGACCGCCGGAGAGGGCGAAGGTGGGTGTATGAATAGACGACGCAGCGGTATTCTGCTCCACGTTACCTCGCTTCCTTCACGCTATGGCGTGGGGGATCTGGGGGAGAGTGCCTACCGCTTTGTGGATTTCCTGGCGGAGGCCGGACAGAGCCTGTGGCAGATCCTGCCACTCGCTCCCACTTCCCCCTTGAGCGGAAATTCTCCCTATACCTCGGCTTCAGCTGCCGCCGGCAATCCTCTCCTTATCAGCCCTGACCTCCTGGTACAGGACGGCTTCCTCGCACCCGCCGACCTCGACCATGTTCCCTCCTTCGCCGCCGGGCGAGTGGATTACGAGGCGGCCCAGCGCTGCAAAACAGCCCTGCTGCAGACTGCCTGGGACAAGTGCCGCGACCGGTGCACTGACCCGGACTTTGTGGCATTCTGCCGTGGGCAGGCCTGGTGGTTGGACGACTACGCCCTGTTCGATGCTTTTAAGGAGGAGAGCGGCGGCCTGCCATGGGGCGCCTGGCCGGCAGGGATCAAACACAGGGCCGCGGCCGATTGCCAGCAGTGGCAAGAGCTGCTCGCCGAGAGCATCCAGGCAAGGAAATGGGTTCAATATCTCTTTTTCAGGCAGTGGGCGGCTCTCAAGGCTTACTGCAATGAGCGGCAGATTCAGGTCATAGGCGATCTCCCGATCTATGTGAATTACGAGAGTGCGGATGTGTGGGCCAACCCGGACATTTTCCAGTTGGATGAAGCCCTGCAACCGGTGGTAGTGGCCGGGGTACCACCGGATTACTTCAGCGCCACCGGCCAGCTTTGGGGCAATCCGGTCTACCGCTGGCACATCCTGCAGGAGACCGGCTATTCATGGTGGCTCAGGCGGATCGAGCATAACTTGAAACTCTTCGACTCTATCCGGCTGGATCATTTCAGAGGCTTTGTGGGCTACTGGGTGGTTCCTGCCGGGGCAACCACCGCCATCCATGGGAAATGGGAACCCGCACCTGCCCGGGATTTCTTCTCGGCCATCGCCAGGCGCTTCCCCAGTCTGCCTCTCATCGCCGAAGATCTGGGCGTGATCACGCCGGATGTGCGAGAGGTCATGGCCGAGTTTGATCTGCCGGGGATGAAGGTGCTGCAGTTTGCGTTCGGCGAAGATCTTCCCTCCAATCCCTATGCTCCTCACAACCATACGCGGGACGCAGTGGTCTTCACCGGCACCCATGACAACAACACCACCCGGGGATGGTTTCGCAGGGAACTCGACGAAGGCGGCAAAACGCGTCTTGCGCACTACCTCGGGCGCGAGGTGGTGGAAACCGAAGTCCATTGGGAGCTTATCAGGCTCGCAATGATGTCCGTAAGCGACACGGCGGTCTTCCCCATGCAGGATATTCTGGGACTCGGAGAAGATGCGCGCATGAACGTGCCGTCAGTGGCCCAGGGCAATTGGAGCTGGCGCCTGCGTCCCGACCAGCTGACCCAGGAACTGGCCCAGCGGTTGGCCCGGATGACCCGCCTTTACGGCCGGGCCTGAAGCCTGATTGCTCCTCTCGCCCGAACCCTTCCTGCCGGGTGCTGCTGGTGGCCGGTTTAGGGGCGAGTTGAGGAGCGGGATTCACGCTCCACTCCTCACGTGGGTGAGCAACGCGTGAAATAATCAGGATTGACCAATCCCTGGATTCATCATAGAATAAGCGAACATCGTGGATTGACGTAAAAACACCGCCTGCTTTCAAGGGGTGACGGGGGAGGAACCCGCGGCCTGTACAGGATTGCTTGAGAGGATTCCTCCTTCGCTCCAGGGGGTCGAACCACCCGCTCACTGGTATCTGGTATCTGGTATATCAGGAAGACGAAAGACGAGCGGGACACGGCAATGGGCAGGAGGTGTTCGGGGTGAGGGCAAGTTTCATGCGGGAGCTGGCACAGTGATTATTGGCACGGATGTCCTCGAGAGAACCTGTAAGGGCATGATTGAAAACATCCTTTTCTGTCTGTCCAACGCCACCAAAGGAACCATCTATCGCATTGGTCCGATGCCAACGCTGCGGGCCGTGCGTGTCACCTCCGGGATTCGCACGCCGGGGTTCGACGACATTGAATGGGGCTTACCGGAAGTTTCGGACTACAATGATCCCGGCAAGAGCTGGGACCAGTATCATGACCGGCCGGATCGAGTGAAGGAAGCGATGGGCTGGTGCGTGGAAAAGCAGAAAAGCTGGACCGCCGACAACCCCTATGAAGACGTTCGCAGTGTCCGCAAGCAAATTGGTGGAGAAATTGAAGACTCCCACCACATGGAGCCCGTTCTCGTCAGGAAATCAGACCTATATTGGGATCAGCACAATCAGCCCGAGTATCCTGTGGACTATGAAAACAGGCGAATCTGGACTGACTCCGAGTATGTTGTAGTAGCCGTCATCAAAATCCACTTCAAACCGGGAACGATCAAACGGGGAGATCGCAGTACCAAGATCATCAAGAAGCTCTCCCGTACCCTGGGCACGGAACTCCTTTCCCTCCACATCCGCGAAACCCTCTCTGAAGCTCAGGACGCCCTGACCTGCCAGCGCCTGCAGAGCTGCAACGTGCTTGCTCACGAGATGCGGAACACGCTGGTCAAGCTGGGATTCATCTTCTCCGCCATCAACGCTGAAATTGGCTACTTGCGGGAACAGTGGGAGGCGCAACTGGAAAAGGCGGCTCCCGATCTGGCCTGCAAAAAGGCTGTCCTGAACCGGCTCAGTCAACTCATCGAGGAGCGCCTGCCCCAGTTGAACGGCGTCAATCGCAGTGGTGAATTGGCCAGGGAGCTGTTGGATGAACAGCAACAGCTGGCCAGGCTGCCGCTCATGCCGCACGTGGGTGACAAATGGGTGAAGAACCGCATTCTCCCCAAGTGGTGCTGGCTGCTCTCAGCGGATACCGCCTGGGAAAAGGAAGAGGCGGAGATCCGGCTGCTCCTGGAACGGCTGGAAAGTGCTGTCTGGGTGGGATTGGATAAGGAGCTTGCGCACCGGATCGAGCATCTGCCGGCAGATCTCAGAAGTGCCTGGCCCCGCTTGGCCTATACCGATTTCAAAGCCGACAACATGGCGGTACTGGAAGAAATCCTTCACTTCCTGGATCATCCCGCCCTGGAGATGCCTCACCGCCAGCAGACGAAGAAGATCCTGACTTCCCTCAAGGCCCCCGTGGAGATGATCCCGGAACTTGAAGAGCGAGCCAATCGGATCATCTTTTCCTTAAAGAACGGTTCCTCTCTGGCCGCCCCATACTGATTCGAGAACCCTCAAGGCAACGGTGCCTTCCACCCGACCTGATTCAGGATCGCCCGGGAGCTCATTGGGGTCATTTCCTTCCCTGGTTGGCCTTTTCTTCCAGCACATAGGTGACCGTTATTTTTTCATTGGCACTGGACATCAGTTTGAGGGAGGGGGGCGTCAGGACCAGGCTGGTCGTTGTGGTTCCCGACTTTAACAGGTCGTCCAGACGCACCGGCGCCGTGTAGATGGTGCTGAGGGCTTGTAGCACCTGCCGGCCGCCGACCACACTGACACTCTCCGGTGCCACGCTGACTTTCACCAGGTTGAGATGATCGGGAAGCTTGCCCGCCCAGTCCACCTGGACCGGCAATTCCTTGCTGATGAGCGCATCCAGATTGACCTCGAGGTTGGGGGGGTGGACCTTGTTGAGGAACACTCCAGGAGGCATGATGATGTTGTCCTGAGTAATGGGGAACAGGTTTTTCCCCTCCGCCGCTTTCCTGAGGTCCACCCGCACCAGCACCTGCCCTGGCTGCAGCGACTTGATCAAGGCGCTCGAACCATAGAGCTGCAAACGGGCCTCATCGGTCGAAGTATCCAAAATCTCAAAGCCACCCGGACGGTTGACGTATTCTATCGGCACATTCAAGGCGATAATGGTATCCTGACTCCGGGTGAAACCAAACCAGATGCCGGTCATGACCAGCAGTGACAGGACCGCGGCGACTGTCAAGCGCAGACGTTCACGCTTCCGGCGGTTGGTGGGGACGCCGTCGCTTATATTGAGATGACGGTTGAGCAGGTGAGTCAGTTCCTGTGGCTCACTGAAGGGCGTGAGGGTATTGACCTTGGCGGCCGTAACGCGCCCGCGCTCCTCCGAAACCGCCAGGACCAGGGCATCGCTGCGTTCGGCCAGACCGAGCGCCGCCCGATGGCGGGTACCGTAATAGGATGGCAGGTCCTGGCGTTGGGATAACGGCAGGAGCACCCCAACCTCGACAATCTGGTCCCCTCTGATGATGATGGCGCCGTCATGAACCGGGTTATTTGGCCAGAAAATGCTCAGGAGCATCTCCTGGGATACCGTCCCACGCCAGAGCAGACCCCCATGGAGGTGTTCGCCCAGTTCCTCCTTACCGGGAAAGACGAGGAGGGCGCCGATGCGTTTCTTGGCCATCTGAAACACCGTTTGCACCACGATATCCACCGGCGTAGCCTGTTCCCTTACGGGAGATCCCCAGAAGAAGGCCTTCAGATTGCGAGCCTGAAGGGCTGACCGGATCTCATTGCGGAACACGACGATAATGATGACCGCCGCCACCGTGGTGATGCCTCGCACCGCCCAGCTGGTCAGGATCAGGCCCAGGGATGCGGCCACTTCCTGGAGAATCCAGAGGGAAGTGATCCCCACCAGAACGCGAAAGGCATTGGTTCCATGAAAGAGGACATAGACGCGGAACAGGATATAGCTGTTGACGATGATGTCCACCAGGTCCTGCCAGCGAATGGTTGCAAAGAATTGAAGAAACCGTTCCATGGGTACGAATCACCATCTGGAGAAAAATAAACTAGTCAACAATACTGAAACGGAGCACCTGGAAGACCCGGCCGTTCTGGTCGGTGACTTCCACCCTCCAGGGGCCTTTGTCCGTCTCGCGCAACTGAATGACACTGTAGGTCGCCCATTTGGGCGGGTAAATCCTGAGCCTGGTCTGGGTGCTGAGCTGATCGCGGTGGAACCAGCGGTGATAAACGAGCGAGGGTTGCGGCACGGGATCGAAGGAAGTGAAACAGCAAACCTGGCCGGCAGAAACGGAAAAAACGAGCCCGGCACGGGTGGGCATGAGATTGTCAACCCGTTCACACATGGTGGCATGGGCGAGTTTCGCTCCGGCGGCCGCATTGGGAGCTTCCGACGACTGCGCGTTGGTCTGCTCCGACACCTGGGCAAAAGCCTCCGGGCCGGTTATGATCACGGTCAAAGTCACTGCAAGGTACAACAGGAGCTGTGATCGTCTACCACTCATGAATCTCCTCCAGGGAATGGAGCCAGGCCAGGTTGGAGCTGACCAAGCAGTTATCAGCAACACAGGGTCCCCATCCTTATTGTAAATAAGACATGAAAAGGGGGGGCAGGGCAAGAAAAACTCCTCCTTTTCCGGGAAAAAGAGAACCCAGGAAGGTGGGCAGGTCCCATTGACAACCCCTCCGTAATTCGATAAGCAATGATTAAGACAAGGAAAGTTTTTATACAGGAGGACCATGATATGCCCGAAGAGCTGGTTGTCCGCTTCGCCCAGCGGATGTCGCAATTGCCACCGTACCTGTTTGGCATGATCAACAAGATGCGGATGGAAAAACGGGCCCAAGGTCATGACGTGATTGATCTGGGGATGGGAAATCCCACCGATCCGGCCCCTGAGGCGGTGACTCAGAAGCTCTGTGAAGTCGTGCAGGACCCCAAGAGCCACCGCTATCCGGTCGCTACCGGCCTGCGCAACCTGCGTCGGGAAATCGCCCGGTATTACGGCCTCGACTATGGCGTGGAGCTCGACACGGAAACCGAGGTCATCTGCACTATCGGCTCCAAAGAAGGCATTTCACACCTGTGCCTGGCTCTCATCGGGCCTGGCGATACCGTGCTGGTGCCTACTCCAGCCTTCCCGATCCACATCTATTCGACGATCATCGCCGGCGGCAATGTCATTCGCATCCCGCTCGCCAGTGAAGAACAGTTCCTCCAACGCATTGCCACCATGTGTGAATCACTCTACCCCACTCCCAAGGTCCTGATCCTGAACTATCCCCATAACCCCACAGCTACCGTGGCCAGCCTCGATCTCTTTCGCGAGATTGTGGCTCTGGCCAGGCAATACCGGTTCATGGTGATTCATGATTTTGCCTATGCCCGGATCACGTTTGACGGCTACCGGGCACCGAGTTTCCTCCAGGTCCCGGGCGCGGCGCAGGTCGGGGTCGAGTTTGGCTCTTTTTCCAAGTCCTACAACATGGCAGGATGGCGCATCGGTTATTGCGTCGGCAATCAGGAGATCATCCAGGGACTGGCCAAGATCAAGGGCTACTACGACTACGGCATCTTCTCCGCCATTCAGATCGCCGGCATTGTCGCCCTGCGAGATTGTGACGCCGAGGTCGTAGAACAGGCCCGCATTTACCAGCGGCGCCGCGATGTGCTCTGTAAAGGCCTGAGGCGCCTGGGCTGGCCGGTGACGGAACCGCGGGCGGGGATGTTCGTATGGGCCAAAATTCCCGAGCCCTTCGATCGGATGGGTTCCATGGCCTTTGCCGTCAAATTGATGGACGAGGCCAACGTAGCGGTCTCGCCCGGTATTGGCTTTGGCGAGGAAGGAGAAGGCTATCTGCGGCTGGCGCTCGTGGAGAATGAACACCGGCTTCGGCAGGCGTTGCGGCAGATCGGCAAAGTCACTAAGACGCAACCCCTCAGAACCAAAAGGTCGCAAGACAAGGCCAGGGAGTTGCCGGTAGCTTGATACGGTTCAGCGAACTCTTCTGCAGGAGCATCACGCGGCGGCCGCCCGCGCCGCATGGGTCAGATGGGTGGGCAGGAGCGGCGGCCGCTTCCGCGCTGCCTGGATGGCTCATCCTCCTGGTGACGGCGGCATTCCTATTCATACCCCGCTGGAGCTCCGGCAACGCGCTGCCGGAAACTGGGCAGGTGAGATTCGTGGCCGACGGCGACACCATCATCCTGGAAAGTGGCGAGAAAGTGCGTTATCTCGGCATCGATGCCCCTGAAATAGCACCCGACAAAGCCGGGAGAGACTGCTACGGCGAAGAATCCCGCAAGCTGAACCGCGACCTGGTGCTCCATCAACGCGTCTCCCTGCAGTATGATCAAGAAAAGACCGACCGGCACGGTCGCCTTCTTGCCTATGTCATCCTGCCGGACGGGAAATGTGCCAATGCCGTCATGCTCCGTGCCGGCTGCGCCCTGGTCTACCGACCGCCTCAAGATTTCCGGCGACTTCAGGAATTCCTCCTGTTGCAAAAGGAAGCCATCCGTCAACATCGGGGGATGTGGGGAGCCTGTCCCGTCACGCCGGCACAGTCCTACCTCGGCAATCGCGGCACATTTGTCCTGCATCGCCTGGAATGTAGCCTGGGGAAAAAGATCGCCGCAGCGCGGCGGGTTACTTTCGGCAATCGGTGGGCCGGCCTGGAACAAGGCTATCGACCCTGCCGGTTGTGCAAACCGTGAGGAGAAACGATGAATCGACGATATCCTCAGCGGCCGATGGTGGGAGTCGGCGCCATTATTTTTCGCGGCGACCGGGTCCTCCTGGTGCAGCGGGGGAAAGAGCCCTCGTATGGGAAGTGGTCGGTGCCGGGAGGCCTGGTGGAGATTGGGGAATCTCTGCGCGAGGCGGTCGTGCGCGAAGTGCAGGAAGAAGTAGGGCTGACGGTGGCCGTCCGTGACCTGGTCGTGGCCCTGGATCGCGTGATCCGGGACCAGACCGGCAGAATTGAATACCATTACATCCTTCTTGATTTTCTGTGCGATGGTCTGGCCGGAGAACCCTCCCCGGACAGTGACGCGCTCGCCTGTCGCTTCGTTCCCATTGGCAGCCTGAGCCAATATGAGATGACTCGAGGCACCGAAAGTGCCATCCGGCGTGCCTACGCTCAAGCTCAAGGAATGCCCACACCCACCTATGATGCGGCCCTTTAGGGCCACCCGCTGGCGTCCTGCTCCCTTTCGACCTTCGAGCGGCCGTTGCTCCGGGCATCGCTCACCGGGACCCTCGTCCCAGCCTGGGTTCCGGCACCGCAAATCATGGAAACGGGCTTGACTTTGTCCTGGTTCCATGGTTAATGACCGACCAGTCCGTCACAGGAGATGAGGAGAGGGGATTTGAGCAGAGACAATCGACCCGAACGGCTGTCGCATCTCGTGAAGAAGCTGGCTGAGGGAAAGGCCCGACCCGAGGCTGTCGCCTCCGCTCTGGTGGAGGTGATCCACCGTGGACAACCCACCGCGCAGATACTCGACGAGCTGGTCGGATCGTTTCTCGAGCTCCGCGAGGCGTTCAAATCAAAACCGCTCCCACCGGGCTTTCCCCTGCCCGCTTTGATCTCGATTTTTCAGGAGGCCGCCAGGGGCTTCGGGATCGATCCCGAGCGGTTCCATGGGAAGCTGCTCGAACGACTGCTGGGGGAAACCGACTCCGGCGAGGACCAGAAGAGCTCAGCCCGGTCGGCCACGCGCGAGCGGGTCTTGGAAGCGGCCCTGGGAGTCTTTTCCGAAAAGGGTTTCCACGTCGCGACCATGGATGAAGTGGCGGAGCGGGCGGGAGTGGGCAAGGGGACCCTCTACCGGCACTTCGCCAACAAGGAAACGCTCTTCACGGAACTGGTACGCCAGCGTTTGGAAGAGCTCGAGATGAAAGCCCGCACCATTCTCGATGGACAGGATGACGTCCTCACCATGATCGCCAAGTACATTCGGGTCTACTTCGAGTTCTTCGACCGGAACCAGCGCCTGTATCGACTCATTGTGCAGGAACGTCACGACCTCGGAGGCCAGGTGCAGGATCTTTACCTGAAGCAGGTGAAACGCCGCATCCTGGTGTTACGGAGAAAAGTTCTTGAAGCCGGCCAAAAGGGGGTGCTCAAACCGCTCGATTTTGAGACAGTCTTCTATGGAGTGATGGGTTTCATCCACGGCATCATCCAGAAGTGGCTGGCACATGAGTGCAGTTACCCTCTTGCCGATGAAGTACCCAGCGTCCTGGAAGTACTCTTCCATGGCTTTGTTTGCCATCCAAACCTGGAGAAACCTTAACCTGATCAGGAGGAAGTAATGGACCGGAACGAAATGCAGCAGAAGGTTGTGAATATCATCGCCAATCAACTGGGGGTCGAGAAGGATCTCGTGACGCTCGAGGCCAATGTTGTGGACGACCTGGGAGCCGATTCCCTGGACGTAGTCGAACTGGTCATGGCCCTCGAAGAAGCGTTCGATCTCGAGATACCCGACGAGGAAGCAGAAAAGATCAGGACCGTAAAAGACATTATCGAATATCTGGCAAAGTCCCTGGCTCTATAGGAGGGATTCGAAAACCCGTTACCAAAGGTTGCTCGCGCCCCTCAAACGACCGCCTTGCCCTTTGTTCCCGGCGTTCCTCGGCGCGTCGCTGCCGCAGACCGCCAATGGCAATCGCGGTCCCGCCATTCTCTGGCATCCCGCCGAAGCTTGTGCCCCAGGCTTCCGGCGGGAAACACCCGCGGCAACGGCTGGCGAAGAAGCCCTCAGCATGGGATCGGTGCAAATCCTGTCGCCACTCACGACAACCCAGCTGCGGGGGCGGGTGACGCCGCCATCGCCCCAGCGGGCGACCTCGCCTCGCCCATGCTTCCCGTAGTGCGATCCTCCCCCGTCAGGTGGTCCCGACACCCTCTTCAGCTTCGCCTTCGGCCTCGATCTTCTCCCCCAGTTCGGGCATGCGGGCATCTACCACCGTGCTCTTGAGACTCCAAAAAATACGCCGGAAATGCTCCCCGAAAGTGTCGGGCGAAATGCGGCCCAGTTCGATGAACTTGATGGCGATTTCCTTTGCGAACCGGAGGATGACTTCATCATCTTGGTGCACGGGCTGGTCTTTCAATGAGGTCCACAACAGAAAAGCCTCTGCGGAAGGAAGGCCATTGGGTTGGAGCAGAGGCTTTTCTGAGGTTGCATGAAATACCCCGACAGGCATTCCATCACCCACTCTCCCCATAACACATCCTGTCAGCCGCTGGCAACTGAAATAGAGCGGGGAAGCGCCATCATGCCTCGTTGGAAGGGGCAGAACCGGGCGCGTCGTTTTTTCAGTGTAGGGTGGATTTGTGTTTGACAAACCAGAAAAAATAGAATTTAGTAGCCCAAAAGTGGGAGAATGTGGGAATAAGGGGAAATAAGTGGGAGCACTGCAGAAGCCGTACTTCCGAGGGCAGTCGGTCCACCGCCTCGATGCCAAAGGGCGTCTGCGGATTCCCAACAAGTTCCGCGAAATCCTGCAGAACCACTACACGGATGCGCTGATCGTCACCCTTGGGGACAAATGCCTGGTTGCCTACCCTCCGCAAGGCTGGGAGGAATTTGAGGCCAAAGTCCAGGGTTTCTCGCTGGTTCAACCTCATCAGCGGGACTTCATGCGGCATTATGTGTCGAGCGCCGTGGAATGTGAATTCGACAACCAGGGAAGGATTCTCATCCCTCCATTCCTGCGAGAGACGGCAGGATTGGGGCAGGAGGTATTGCTCGCAGGGATGCTCACGACTTTCGAAATCTGGGACAAGGCGACCTGGATGCAGCACAGCTCCTGGTGCCGTGAGAATATTGGTGAAATCATGGAAAAGGCTTCCACAACCGGAATCTAGAGGCACATGGATGAACGAACTTCACGCCCGCATGTACCGGTTTTGCGTGAAGCCGTTATGGAACTACTGGGATGCCGTGCAGGAGGGTTTTACATCGATGGAACCGTGGGAGGAGGAGGGTATGCCGAGGCCATCTTGCAAGCGAGCGCTCCTGATGGCCGGTTGCTTGCGCTCGATTGTGACGCCGACGCCATAACTCGAGTCCAGGCAGCACTGTCTTTCTACCAGAGCAGACTGTTTCTAGCAGAAGCGAATTTCGCCGACCTTCCCCGCATCCTCGGAGAACTCAGGCTGGGACCGGCTGATGGGATTGTGCTCGATTTGGGGCCATCCAGTTACCAGCTGAGCAACCCATCACGGGGATTCAGTTTTAGGCTTGAGGGACCGTTGGACATGCGCATGAATCAGAATCTGCCACAGACTGCTGCGGAATTGGTGAACCGGCTTTCGCAGAGCGACCTGACCGGCCTTATCCGCCAACTCGGTGAAGAACGATTTGCTTCCCGCATCGCCCACGCGATCATGGCCCGGCGCCAGGTCAGCCCCCTGAGCACGACCCTCGAGCTGGCCGAACTGATCGCCGGCGTTGTCCCCAGGACAAGAGACAGTCTGCGGCTTCATCCGGCAACCCGAACTTTTCAAGCCTTGCGTTTGGCGGTCAACCAGGAGCTGGCTTCCCTGGAACGGTTCCTTTCTCAAGTCCTGGACGCGATGAAGCCTGGTGCTCGGCTGTGCATCGTGGCTTTTCACTCACTCGAAGACCGCATTGTCAAAGAGACCTTCAAGGAGTGGGCAAAATCGTGCATCTGCCCGAGAACTCTTCCCCGATGTGAATGCACGGGACAACCCAGGGTCAAGCTGCTGACGAGGAAGCCGGTTCGTCCTGAAGCAGCTGAAGTCGAGAGCAATCCCAGTTCCCGAAGTGCCCGCCTGCGGGCCGTCGAAAAACTGGAGAAGGTTTTGCACAAAGCGTGAGAAGGAGCGGCAGTGGGTCTGAGATTGGGGAGGAGATGGTCTTGACCATGCCAAGCTTCATGTCGGATGACAGCTTTGAGGGACCCGCGAAGCTAGCCTCCCGGGCAGGGATGAAGGTCTGGATCGTCCTGGCCGGGACCCTGGGAGCGGCCTTCGTACTGGGGGCGGTCTTCTTCATCTGGCTCTACGTTCAACAGATTCAGAACGGATATCGGGTGGCGAACCTCTACGACGAGTACGAGCAGCTCATTTCGGTGCAGCGAAAACTGCGCCTGGAATGGTCTCGCTTTCAGGATCCACACCACCTTGAAGAACTGGGGCACAAAGAATTTGGGCTGACCCCCCCCAGGCCAGATCAAAAGGTTACCATTCCTTAACCGTCAACCTGAAGCAAAGGGGCTGCAAGTGGAAAGGCGCAAGTCCGGCAGAATACTGAACGCTCGTTACTGGTCCTGCTACGTCTTCTTCAATGCGCTGGTGATCCTGGGCTTCTGCGTCATTTTGGCGCGGGCTTCCCGGCTTCAGTTGATCGAGCATGCGACCTGGCTTGAGCGCTCTCAGAACCAGACGGAAGCCACCATGCGCGTACCCACCTTTCGGGGTTCCATCTATGATCGCCAGGGTCGGCTGCTGTCCTTTTCCGTACCCCAACGCTCCCTCTTTGCCGACGCCACCAGGGTTGACCCGCACACTCGCCTGCCGGCCCGACTGGCGCCCATCATCGAGGAAAGCGCGAGCAGCATCGCCAGCAAACTGACCAGTCAGCGCCGCTTCGTCTGGCTCAAGCGACACCTTACCGACCAGCAGGCACTTGCCGTAGAAGACCTCAAGCAACCTGCCTTGAATCTGGTCGAGGAATACAAGCGATTCTATCCCTACGGTCAGGTTGGGGGCCAGGTGGTGGGCTTCGTGGGAATGGATGGCGCCGGCTTGGAAGGCGTAGAAAAGGGCTTCGACCAGACCCTGCGGGAGCATTCGGTGACGGTTGGGCAGCTTCAGGACGGCGTCAGAAAGTGCCTCTGGCTCGATACCGAGCCTCCGCCCGAACCCATGGAGAATTTTGGCGTCCGCCTGACACTTGACACCTTCATCCAATACCTCGCCGAATTCGAACTGGCAAAAGCGGTACAGCAATATCGAGCCAAAGCCGGGGAGGTGGTCATCCTGGACCCTCAGAGCTTCGAAGTTCTGGCCATGGCCAACTGGCCTTTCTTTGATCCCAATCTGGCCGGCAAGAGCAGCGCCGAGACCTGGCGCAACCGCGCCATAACGGATTCATTCGAACCCGGTTCCACTTTCAAGGTCTTTGTCGTGAGTGGGGCGCTGGAAGAAGGTGTGATCAAGGAACGGGATCGCATCTTTTGCGAAAATGGCAAGCTCGCCCTGGCCGGTCATGTCATCCACGACGTCCACCCCTACGGTTGGCTCACCATTCCCGAGGTGATCAAACACTCGAGCAATATTGCTGCGGCCAAGATTGCCATGCAACTGGGAAATGAGCGCTACTATCGCTACGTGCGAGGCTTCGGATTCGGCGTTAGAACCGGGATCAGTCTGCCGGGGGAGGTTAGAGGACTGGTACGATCGGGCAAGAAATGGCGCCCCATCGAGCTGGCGACCACTGGTTTTGGCCAGGGTATCGGGGTAACCCCGTTGCAGCTCACGACTGGGATCGCATGCCTGGCCAACGGCGGTGAAATCGGCCAGCCAACCATCGTCAAAGAGATGGTCGACGGTCAGGGTGAACGGTACGAACCCCTCCGCACCAGGCCTTTCCGACGGGTCGTATCGAAAAAGACTGCACAGCAGATCTGTGCTATGATGGTTGGTGTGACCCTGGAAGGTGGTACAGGGACCAAAGCAGCTCCGGAAGGCTACACCGCCGCCGGGAAGACAGGAACCGCGCAGGTCTTGGACCCGCAAACCAAACGCTATGCATCGAATAAGTACACCTCGGTATTTACGGGCTTTATTCCGGCTGACCGGCCTCGTCTGGCGATTTCCGTAGTGATCCATGAACCTCAGGGAGCGAGTTACGGCGGGGTCGTAGCCGCACCGGTCTTTCGCAATATTGCCGCCAAGGCCCTTCCTTATATTGGTGTCTATCCACGTCCGGGCAGCCCGTCCCTGCCCCCCGGCGTCCGGATGGCCGGCACAGATGGCAAGAAAGGCGCCAAACCTGCTGCTGCGCCCGCGAAGAACGGCCTGGCAGGAGCGCTCAAACCATGTCCCAAGGACCCCCGTGCGGCTCCGAAGGGGATGGCCCTTCCTGCCGTCCAGAAGACACCTTCGCCAGGGAACAAGCCATCGGTCTCGGCCCTCACTCTGGAGGCAATGAACAAAACCAAGGCGCCGCCCGCATTGAACCCGACGCGGGTGCCGTAAGGCGGCAGCAGATCACGGATTGTGAACTTGCTGCAACGGAAAGGGAGTTTTCATCGGTGACAAGGGTATTGGCAGCCCTCCTCGAGGGTCTGAAAATCCACGAGAGTCGTGGAGACCTCCAGATTCCGGTAACCGGGCTGGCCTATGACAGTCGCAAGATCCAGGCGGGCAACGTCTTCGTTGCACTGTGCGGAGCCCATCTGGATGGGAGTACCTTTATCGAGGACGCCATTCAACGGGGAGCCCGGGCGATTGTCACGGAACAGCCTCTCAACGGTACCCTGCCGGTGAGCGGCGTACGCGTACCTGACGCCCGCACCGCGCTGGCACGGCTGGCCCGCAACTTTTATGAGAACCCGTCCCGTGATCTTCAGCTCATCGGCGTAACCGGAACCAATGGCAAGACGACCACCACCCTTCTCATCGAGAGCATCCTGAAGCAGGTCAGCTCCGAGGTGGGAATCATCGGCACTCTCGGCTATCGCTGGGGACGAAATTGCCGGTCGGCGCACATGACAACCCCCGAATCTTCCGACCTGCAGCGTCTTTTCTGGGAAATGAAACAAGACCGGGTCGCCCATGTGGTCATGGAGGTTTCCTCTCATGCACTGAGCCTCGGAAGGGTTGAGGGGTGCTGTTTCGATGCCGGGGTTTTTACCAACCTCTCCCAGGACCATTTGGATTTCCATCCCACCATGGCGGCGTACTTTGCCGCCAAAAGCCTGCTCTTCAAGGATGAGGTGTCCCGGCGAAGTCCAGGTTTTGTGGGTGTGATCAATGTCGATGACTCTTATGGGAGGCGATTGCAGGCCGAGATCGGGGGAAATCTCTGGAGCTACTCAATCGGCGACCGGGATGCGAGCATCTGGGTGAAGGCAGCGGCACTCGAGCCTTCCGGGATCCAGGCAACCCTGGCAACTCCCATGGGAGATCTGAGCATAACCTCTCCCCTGCTCGGGCGGTTGAACCTGTACAACCTGCTGGCATCGGCTGCCACGGCCCTGGCGATGGGCCTCCCCAGGGAAGCGGTCAGGGAAGGATTGCACGCAGTGGCTTCGGTGGATGGTCGGCTGCAGCGGCTGTCTCTCCCCCGGGAACTGGGGTTCGAGGTCGTGGTGGACTATGCTCACACCCCCGATGCCATGGAAAAGGCCCTTTCCTGTCTCCGGGAAATGACCCGAAATCGCCTCCTGGTGGTCTTTGGCTGCGGCGGCGATCGCGACCGGGCCAAACGGCCTCTCATGGGAGGGGTCGGAGCACGGTTTGCTGACCTGATCATCCTGACGAGTGATAACCCGCGCAGTGAAGAACCGGCGGCAATTGTCAGGGAGATCGAACCGGGAGTCCTGGCTGCGGGGTTTACCTGCCATGCCGCGCACACCCATCCACCGGATCGAAAAGCTTATACCATCGAGGTGGACCGGCGGCGTGCGATCGAGCTGGCACTATCCTGGGCCCAACCGGGGGATGTCGTCTTTATTGGCGGAAAGGGTCATGAGACCTACCAGATCATCGGCGATCGGGTGCTCCAGTTTGACGATCGGGTAGTGGTGCATGAGTTTCTGGCAGCTTCCAGGGAACCCTTCTCACCCCGGAGCGGAAAGCCATGAACTGGACGGTGGCAAGAATTATCGAGGCAACCGGCGGCACCCTGCTTCAGGGACGTCCCGACCAGTCCCTGGCGGGAATCTCGACCGACACCCGCCAGATTCACCCGTCCGACTGCTTTGTCGCACTTGTCGGTGAGCGTACCGACGGCCATGAGTTCCTCCCCGAAGCGCTGACCAAAGGGGCGGGAGCGCTGGTGATCGCCCGCAGCCGTGCAACTCCTGCACTCATTGCCCCCGGTGAGACTGCCGTCGTGGCGGTACCGGACACCCTCTATGCGCTGGGAGAACTGGCCCGCTATTGGCGGCGGGCACATCCCATCCCGGTGGTGGCTGTCACCGGCAGCAACGGCAAGACTACGTCAAAGGAAATGGTGGCGGCGGTACTCGGCGAGAGTCGGGAGATCCTCAAGACCCAGGCCAATTTCAACAACCTGATCGGGCTGCCTCTGACCCTTCTGGCGCTTGAGCCCCGGCATCGGACGGCAGTGGTGGAGATGGGCATCAACGTGCCGGGCGAAATGGCAAGGCTCCTTGAGATAGCCAGACCGACGGTCGGCTTGATCACCAACGTACAGCCGGCTCATCTCGAGGGACTCATCTCACTGGACGAGATCGTGCGCGAAAAGGGCCAACTGTGGCTGAGCCTCGGACCCGAAGACCTGGCGATAGTGAATCTCGACGACGAAAGGCTGGCGACTTTGCTGCCAGCGCTCCCTTCTCGGATCGTTACCTACTCCATGACGCAGGCGAAAGCAGACGTCAGAGTGACCGGTGAGGTGGCCACACTCGAAGGAACCTGCTCCTTCACCATCGGACTGGGCAATCAGAGCGTTGCGGTCAGCCTTCCCATTCTCGGCCTGCATCATGTCATGAATGCACTCTCCGCGGCCGCTGTGGGCTGGGGCATGGGATTGTCGCCAAGCACCATTGCAGCGGGACTGGCCACTTACCGCCCGGTCAAGATGCGCATGCAGCGCCACCGGCTCGCCGACGGACGGACGCTCATCGACGATACCTACAATGCCAATCCGGGATCAATGCTGGCGGCCCTGCGCACGGTCGCGGCGGCGAGCGGCGGCAAGCCGGTGGTTGCGGTGCTGGGAGACATGAGGGAACTGGGACCTGCAAGTTCCGCCCTGCACCGGGAAGTGGGGCACCAACTGGCGGAACTGGGCGTGAGACAACTCATTACCTTGGGGCGGATGACGCGGGAGTTGGCGGACGGCGCCAGGGAAGCCGGACTCCCGGCCTCAGCGCACCGCCACACCGAGAGCCATGACCAGATCGTCGCCTGGCTCAAGGATCAGCCGGTCGAAGAATCCTGGATCCTGGTCAAGGGTTCTCGGTCCATGGCCATGGAACGGGTAGTGGAAGGAATGCTTTCCAAATGAGCCGGCAGCCATCACCCCCCTTGCCTCGGAAGGTAGTTGTCGTTGGGATGGGCATTTCCGGCCGGTCGGTCTGTGAACTGCTCCTTCAGCAGGGAGTTGAGGTCATTGCCACCGATCTGAGAACACGTGATCAGTTTGACGGGGTCTTAGACCCACTCGAAGAAAAAGGCTGCCACCTCCGGCTGGGTTCTCACCGGCGGAGCGATTTCCTTCAAGCGGATCAGATCGTGGTCAGCCCAGGGGTACCGCTTGACCTGGAACCGCTGCAGGAAGCCGCCCGGCAGGGCCTGGAGATCATTGGCGAGCTCGAGTGGGCCTGGCGCCAGGTTGCTCTGCCGGTGGTGGCGGTGACCGGTACCAACGGCAAGACCACCACCACTTCGCTCATTGGTGAAATGCTCAAGGCTTCCGGCAAGCGGGTTTTCGTGGGCGGCAACATCGGAACCCCGCTCAGCAGATGGCTGCTCGGGGGCGACTCGGCCGAGATCCTGGTGCTCGAAGTGAGCAGTTTCCAGTTGGATACCGCCTCTCGCTTCCGGCCGCAGGTCGGGGTCCTGCTCAATATTACGGAAGATCACCTCGACCGCTACCGGGGCTTTGCCGCCTACGCCAGTTCCAAGTTCTCCCTCTTCACCCGTCAGGATGCCACCGATGTGGCGATCACCAACGCCGATGATCCCCTCTGTGCCGAAGGGCATTCTGCCATGAGAAGTCGCCTGCTCCAGTTCAGCCGCAAGAATGAACGGACTCAGGCCACTCTCCACGGCCGGCAGCTCGTGGCAGCTATCCCGTGGCAGGCCCCGTTCACTTTGAGCCTCGAGGATGCGCGCCTGCAGGGTATTCACAATGAAGAGAACATCCTGGCGGCGGTCCTCGCAGCGGCGGTGATGGAGGCCACGCCCCCTGCCATGCAGGAAGTGCTGCGCTCCTATGGCGGCCTGCCTCACCGGGTGGAATGGGTGCGCCAATGGCGGGGGATTGATTTTTACAATGATTCCAAAGGGACTAATGTGGGGGCGGTGGTCAAGGCCGTCGAGAATTTCCAGCGCCCGGTGCTGCTGCTCCTGGGCGGACGAGATAAGCTGGGGCCCTACCAGCCGCTGGGCGAAGCCCTCAAGACTCACGGCAAAGCAGCTTTCGCCTTTGGCGAAGCGGCATCAAGGATTCACGAGGAACTCAAAGGCTGGCTTCCTGTGAGCGTTTTTCCCGACCTGGCAACAGCCTTCGAGGAAGCTCTAGCCGAGGCCGAAGCCGGGGACGTGGTGCTGCTGTCGCCCGCCTGCTCCTCGTTCGATCAATACGACAGCTATGCTCACCGCGGTGACCATTTCAAGGGCCTGGTGAGAGCCCTGAACGACTGAAGGAGACCGATGGTCCGACCGCTTGCCGATGCCCCTGCGTTCCCCTCCGAATCTGCCGAAAAGGAGCGGCAGAAAGCCTTCGCCGGCATTATGCCGCTGGAGCTGGAGCTGTGGATCGAGGTGTTGCTGCTCATCGCGTTGGGGCTCATCATGATCTATAGTGCAAGCTCGATCATGGCCCTCAAGAAGTTTGGCGATGCCGCCCACTATTTCAAGCGGCAGCTCGTCTGCATCGGCCTTGGGCTCGTCGTCATACTGGCGGCCAGCCGCATTCCCTATCGCCACTACCGGGAGCACATCCCGTGGATGTTTCTCGTGACGCTTCTGGCCCTGTTCTTGGTCTTGATTCCCGGCCTCGGTTCGGAATTCAACAATGCCCGGCGCTGGTTTAACTTCCGGCTCTTCCTGGTGCAGCCGGCTGAATTTGCCAAGGTGATCTGGATCATCTTCTTGAGCGTCTCACTGGTCAGGAAGCAGGAAAACATCAGGAAGCTGGGGATCGGCTTTATACCGCCCATGGTCCTGCTGGGAATCCAGGCGGTGCTGCTTCTGAGGGAACCTGATTTCGGCACCACTTTCATTCTTGGCTGCCTGACCATCTTCATGCTGATCCTTGGGGGAGTGCCCTACGCCTATATGCTCAGCCTGGTCCCGGTGGCGCTCTTGTTCTGTTACCGGTTTGTCTACCTGGTACCCTACCGGTGGGAACGGATTACCGCTTTTCTGAATCCCTGGACCGATCCCCTCGATTCGGGCTACCAGCTCATCCAGGCCTGGATTGCGGTGGGTTCCGGGGGACTGCTGGGCAAGGGACTCGGTTTCGGTCAGCAGAAGATGTTCTACCTGCCGGAAACGTTCACCGATCTCATCCTTGCGGTCATTGGCGAAGAGCTGGGATTCGTTGGGATCTTCGGAGTCTGCGCCCTCTTCTTGCTGCTTTTTCAAACCGGCATCAGGATTTCGCGCTCGGCACCCGATTATCTGGGGGCGTTGATGGCCTTCGGGTTGACCATGCTGTTATGCCTCCAGGCCATGATCAACATCAATGTGGTATTGGGACTCTTCCCCACCAAAGGGTTGCCGCTCCCCTTCATTTCCTATGGCGGCAGCGCCTTTCTGGCAAACTGCGTCGCCATCGGCATTCTGATGAACATTGCCCGGTCGGGCCGGCTGAGGGTGGAATAGGATGTTTAAGCGCTACAAACACATTCATTTTGTCGGGATCGGGGGTATCGGGATGAGCGGTATCGCTGAATTGCTGCTGAATCTGGGCTACCAGGTGAGCGGCTCCGACGTGAAGGAAAGCGATCTCACGCGTCGTCTGGGATCTTTGGGAGCGAGCGTCGCCATCGGCCATCATGCGGACCACATCAAGGGAGCGGACGTGGTGGTTCTCTCCTCGGCCATCGCCGACGACAACCCGGAGTTGCGCGCCGCCCGGCTCATGGGCAAGATCCCGGTCATTCGCCGGGCTGAAATGCTGGCCGAGCTCATGCGCCTCAAGTACTCGGTCCTGGTGGCGGGCGCTCACGGCAAGACCACCACCACCTCGATGATCTCCACCGTACTCTCCCGCGGCGGCCTCGACCCCACGGTGGTGATCGGCGGCAGGCTCAATGCATGGGGCACCAATGCCAAGCTGGGAACGGGCGATTTCATGGTGGCGGAAGCCGACGAAAGCGACGGCACCTTCCTCCTGCTGCCCCCCACCATTGCCGTGGTGACCAACATCGATCTCGAGCATCTCGATTACTACCGGGATCTCGACCACATCCAGGAGACCTTTCTGGAATTCATCAACAAGGTGCCGTTCTACGGTCAGGCGGTACTCTGCCTCGAGGATGCCAATACCCAGAAGATCCTGCCTCGGGTTACCAAGCGATTCGTAACCTACGGCTTCTCCTCCCAGGCAGACTTTCAGGCGCGGGACGTCAGGACCCAGGGCCTAACCACGAGCTACCGGGCGTTTTATCAGGGAGAAGCCCTCGGAGAGATCGAAATCCGCATTCCAGGCCGCCATAACGTTTTGAATTCGCTGGCGGTGCTGGCTGTTGCCCAGGAACTGGAACTGGCCTGGCCGGATATTCAGGCGGGTCTGCGGGACATGACGGGAGTCCAGCGCCGCTTCCAGATCAAAGGGGAAGCCAAGGGGGTGCTGGTGCTCGATGACTACGGCCATCACCCCAGCGAAATCAGGGCCGTGCTCGAAACGCTGGCCGATTGTTTTCCCACCCACCGCCGTCTTGTGGTCTTTCAGCCTCACCGCTACACGCGCACCCGCGCCCTGCTGGATGAATTCGCCCGCTGCTTTTATCACTCCGATGTGCTGCTCATGACGGATATCTATGCCGCCAGCGAAAAGCCCATTCCAGGCATAAGCGGCGAACTGCTGGCACAGCGGATTGCCGCCCACGGGCATCAGGATCTGCATTATTGTCCGACGCTTGAGGAAACCCTCGAGAAGCTCCGGAGCCTGGTGGTTCCGGGCGATGTGGTCATCACCCTGGGGGCCGGAAGCATCTGGCAGGTGGGAGAGGCCCTGCTGGAGGCGCTCCATTGAGGAAATGCGCATGAAGACCGGGGCATCGATTTGGAAAACGTTACGTACCCTGCTGGGCGATCTGCCGGAGGTCGAATGCCGGTGGCACGAGCCCCTGGCTTCCTACACCACCTTTCGTGTTGGCGGCCCGGCTTTCTGCCTCGCCCGTCCGCAGACCACCGATGCCCTGGTGCGCCTCGTCGAGCTGGTGCGATCGTGCCAGGTCCCTCACTTTGTCCTGGGAGGCGGCAGCAATCTCCTGCTGCCCGATGAGGAGGTGAAAGCGGTCGTCATCCAGCTCGAGCAGTGTGCTTCCGACATCTCCGTGGCGGCGACGGGGGACGATGGGAAAGCCTGGTTGGCCGTGGGTGCCGGCGTTCGGCTGGCTCGCCTGCAGCGCTATTGCCTGCAGCACCGGTTCGGCGGCTTGGAGTTCCTGGTGGGCATTCCCGGGACGGTTGGAGGTGCCGCCTTCATGAATGCCGGGACCGGCGCCGGCAGCATGGCCGATGCGCTATTGTGGGTCGATCTTCTCGATGGTGAGAACCGCCGGCAGCGACTGCCACAAACGACCCTCTCGCCGAGCTACCGATCCCTGGGCCTGCCGGACGAATCGGTGATCCTGGGTTGCGGTCTGGCTGCAACCGTCTGTGCCCCCGACCGCCAGCGCGCCAGCCTCTCGCGGTTGCTGCGGGAACGGAAACGGACCCAGCCCTGGCAGATGCCCTCGGCCGGTTGTGTGTTCAAGAACCCTGCGGGGCATGCCGCTGGCGCCTTGATCGAAAAGGCCGGCCTCAAGGGCTTCCGCATTGGTGATGCCGAGGTTTCGACCAAGCATGCCAACTGGATCATCAATCGCGGTCGAGCGCGGTCAAAGGACGTGGTGGCGCTGATCGAACACGTTGAAGCATGTGTCCGGCAGCATTACGGCATTCGTTTGGAACGTGAGATCAGGATCGTCGAGCGATGAGAAAAAAGCGCAATCGCTATCGGCCGGACAAGGCCCAACGGCGCAAGGTGATCATGTATTGGTTCCGGGCGACCTTTGGATTTGTGTTCTCGCTGGTGGCCATTATCCTGCTCAGTGCCGCCCTGGCTCACGGCTACTATGCACTTGTCAATGCGCCGTGGTTCCGGGTAGGGTCCGAGGACGTCTCCATTATCGGCCTGAAGCATGTCAAGGCCGATGAAATCCTGAATAGCCTGATGCTCCCGCCCCAGGCCAGCCTCCTCAATCTCAAGGCCGCAGAGCTGGCCAAACGGCTGGAAACCCTGCCATGGCTGGAATCTTCCGTCATCCGCTTCGCCCTTCCCAACCGCATCGTGGTGGAGGTCGCGGAACGCGATCCGCTGGCCCTCGTTCATGTGGGCGAACTCTATCTGGTCGATACCGACGGTAAGCTGATTTCGCGGGCGACGCCCGACCAGAAACAGAATTTTCTCCTGGTGGAGGGCCTTTCCGGCCTGGGCTTGACGGAAGGCAGTCTGCTGCCCCGCGCCACCCTGAGGGAAATCAAGGAACTGCTGGCGGCCCTGGAGGAGGCTCACGTCTGGCTGCCGCGCAACTCCATCCTATCCTGTCGCTGGAGTGCGGAAACCGGATATGCCCTTTACACGACCCGCAACAGCATCTGCATCCAACTGGGCTGGGATCGCTTCGCACCAAAATTCCAACACCTGCGCCGTGTTTTCGAGCTTCTGGAAGAGCGGCAACTCTGGAATGTGGTGATTGGTATTGATCTGGACTATGACGACCGAGCGTACCTGGAGGGGCTTTTTCCCTTTCCAAAGGGAGCCTGATGTGTGGTATCAAGAGGCAGGTTTTTAGCAGTGAGTCGTATCCCGGAGTGCGCTTCCAGAATGGCATTGCAAGCGGAACGAGAAGCTTTGACGAAAGCCCCGAAGCGTGGCCGTCGCACCCACGCCCGAGGAGATGAAACAAACGCACCAGAGAGAGGCACTCACAATCATCAAACCAGGGCTGTTTGATCCCCGGACCACAGCACCACGAAGGCCAGGAGTGAATGCCATCCACGATAAGACGGTGAAAGGTGAACGATGGGAAAAAGAGAGGAACTGATCGTCGGCCTTGACCTCGGGACCACGAAAATCTGCGCGGTAGTGGGGGAAGTGACCTCGGAGGGGATCGATATCGTCGGCGTGGGGACCCACCCTTCGATTGGCCTGCGCGGCGGCGTGGTGGTCAATATCGACCAGACCGTTCATTCGATCCGCAAGGCCGTCGATGAAGCGGAATTGATGGCCGGCTGCGAGATTTCCTCGGTCTTTGCAGGGGTTGCGGGAACCCACATCCAGAGCCTCAACAGCCACGGCGTTATCGCCATCAAGAGCCGGGAGGTCACCCAGGCCGATGTGGATCGCGTTATGGATGCCGCCCGCGCCATCGCTTTGCCCTTTGACCGGCAGATTCTGCACGTGCTTCCTCAGCAGTTCATCGTCGATGACCAGGAAGGGATCCATAACCCGATCGGCATGTCCGGGGTCAGGCTTGAAGCCAAGGTCCACATTGTAACGGGGGCCGTTACGGCCATTCAGAATATCATCAAGTGCTGCGAACGCGCCGGCCTCCATGTTCAGGATGTAGTGCTGGAATCGCTGGCTTCCTCGGAATCGGTGCTGGATCATGACGAAAAGCACCTGGGCGTGGCCCTCATCGATATGGGCGGAGGGACCAGTAATGTGGCGATTTTCCTGGACGACGCCATTCGCTACTCGGGGGTGGTCGGCCTGGGTGGCAACCATATCACTTCCGACATCTCGGTGGGGCTGCGCACCTCCATGGAAGAAGCGGAGAAGATCAAGAAGAAGTACGGCTGTGCCATCCTCGAATGGATCAATCCGCAGGACGTCATCGAAGTAGGTTCGGTGGGCGGGCAGAAACCGCGGGAACTGAAGCAGTCCATCCTCACGGAGATCATCGAGGCGCGGGTGGAAGAAATCGTCAAGATTATCGAAGCGGAAATGTTCCGCTCCGGCTACTTTGAATCGCTCCACGGCGGGGTCGTGATGACCGGCGGGGTTTCACTCCTGCCGGGAATTCGCGAACTGGCCGAAAGGCTGCTCGATTTGCCGGTACGCATCGGGGTCCCCTATCATTTTGGGGGCCTGGGCGATGTGGTCAAGAACCCTATCTATGCAACGGCCACCGGGTTGTTGCTGCATGGGAAGAAGTGTGCGGGGCAGGTGCCGGTCGAGGAACCAGGTGCCATGGGAAGCCTGTTTGCAGCGCTCAGGCGCTGGTTCAGGAATCTTTGGGGCAGAAGAAGCAACTGGATTTAGCATGACCTTACTGAATGCTGACCGGTTTTATCGGTTAAGGGGCTGATAGATAAAGGTTCTTTTCACTGACGGGTAGACTCGATCATGAAAAAGACGAAGAGGAGGAAGGGGATGGAGATGCATGACTCAACCCTGAACGGAGCGAAAATCAAGGTGTTGGGAATTGGTGGCGGGGGCGGTAATGCCATCAATAACATGATCTGCTCGGGGCTCGACGGCGTCGAGTTCATCGCGGCCAATACCGATTTCCAGGCTTTGGAGAGGAGTCTGGCGCCAGTGAAGATTCAGCTGGGAGTGAATCTCACCAAGGGTCTGGGGGCGGGTGGCAACCCGGAAACCGGCGCCAAGGCGACCCAGGAAGACCTTGAGAAGATCCGGGAAGCGGTTGACGGCAGCGATATGGTGTTCATTACCGCAGGCCTGGGGGGCGGTACCGGGACCGGTGGCGCCCCCATCGCGGCCCAGGTCTGCAAGGAACTGGGAGCACTCACCGTAGCGGTCGTCACCAAGCCGTTCCTGGTTGAAGGCAAGGTCCGACTGCGCAACTCCGAGGAAGGCCTCAAGGCCCTCCAGGGGGTGGTCGATACCCTCATTACCATCCCCAACAACCGGCTGCTCTGCCTGGCCGACCGACGCTCGACCTTTCTCGAGTGTTTTCGGCGGGTCGATGACGTACTCCTGTACGCGGTGAAGGGTATTTCCGATCTCATCGTTCATCCCGGCTACATCAACGTCGATTTCGCCGACGTCAAGACCGTCATGGCGGAAATGGGCCTGGCCCTGATGGGGACCGGGGTTGGGAGGGGCGAGAACCGCGCTGCCCAGGCAGCTCAGCAGGCGATTTCCAGCCCGCTGCTCGAGGATATTTCCATCCACGGGGCACGTGCCGCCCTGGTCAATATCACGGCCGGCGAGGACCTCGGCATGCACGAGTTCGAAGAAGCCTCCTCCATCATCCAGAAAGAGGTTGACGAAGACGCCAACATCATTCTCGGGATCTCCATCGATGAGAACCTCGGCGATGAAATTCGCGTTACCGTGATCGCCACCGGAATCGGCAAAATCGAGCAGGCGCCGAAGGTCGAGGCACCGGGCCGGGTGCCCAAGGGAAGAGGCGTCGGCCTGGTTCCGGAGCTGAATTACGATTATCTCCAGATCCCCACGGTGGTCCGGCATCGTTCAACGCGTACGGTGGATCCCCAGGCGATGGATCAACCCAAGAGAAGAAGCCTCCTGCAGAAGCTGACCGGGGTGACCACTGAGGATGAAGACCTCAGCATTCCGACCTTCATCCGCAAACAGATGGACTGAGTTGGCTTCTGGCTCTTCACTCCCGGCGTTGAGTGGTGGGCTCCGGGGCGGGCAGGGATTCCGATCCGGCAGCCGGGGTAAGGCGCATCTTGCCGCGCCCTGCCCCGCTCCCGGCTATTGCAGGGTAGCTCCCATCAAGATTCCATTATGCTGCGGAAACTGAAGGCGCGGCACCAACAGTGGCTGGTTGAAGAACGGGGAACGGTCCGCAAAGATTGGGGCGGAAAGCTGCCCATTGCCTTGGCCTTCCCCAACCGTTACGCCGTCGGCATGTCGAACCTGGGTTTCCAGTCGGTCTACGAGTTTTTGAACCGTTTCGAGCAGGTGGTCTGCGAACGGGTCTTCTATCCCGAACCGGAAGACCTGCCAGTCCTCAGGCAGCAACCCGGCCGGCTGCTGAGCATCGAGTCTCAGCGCCCTCTCGCTGATTTCCGGTTGATTGCCTTTTCCATCTCCTTCGAAAATGATTTCGGCAACGCCATTGAGATGCTCCGCCTGGCCGGGCTCCCTCCCTTCAGCGAGCAGCGCGGGGCAGGTCACCCCTACATCGCGGCGGGCGGCATTGCAGCCTTCATGAACCCCGAACCACTGGCTCCTTTTCTGGATTTCGTCTTTGTGGGAGAAGGAGAAAGCCTCATTCCCGAGTTCCTGGAATTCTGGCTGCCGTCCCGGGAGCGGGAAACGGCCCGCTTCGAGCTGCTGTCGGCGCTTGCGTGGGAGGTCCGGGGCATCTACGTTCCTTCGCTCTATCACGCTTCCTATCACGAGGACGGGACTCTGGCCGCCATCGACCCCCTGCCCGGGACGGGGGCACCGGCACGGGTGATTTGCCGGCGAGCGGATCTCGCTGCCAGCTCCCCCTGCAAGACTGCCATTCTTACCCCCAACACGGAGTTCAGTGCGGTTCAACTGGTCGAAATCGGGCGCGGCTGCGGGCACGGCTGCCGGTTCTGCGCCGCCGGATGCCTGTACCGGCCGGTGCGGTACCATCAGGCCGCGACCCTGGAGGAGGCGCTTGCCGCCGGTTTCCTCGAGGTCTCACGAGTGGGCCTCGTGAGCGCGGCGGTTTCCGACCATCTGGAAATAGCCGATCTCTGCCGACAGTTGCTCGATTCGGGAAGACTCCTCTCCTTTTCTTCCCTTCGCGCCGACGGCATTACCCCGGACCTGGTCGCCGCTCTCACGGCAAGCGGCCATCGCGCGGTGGCCATAGCGGTGGAAGCGGGATCGGAACGGCTGCGGCGCCTGATCAACAAGCACCTCACCCTCGAACAGGTCTACCGTGCTGTAACCCTGCTCACGGAAGGCGGCATCCTCAACCTCAAACTCTACTTCATGATCGGTCTGCCTACGGAGACCCGTGAAGATCTGGAGGCCATGGTCGAGGTGGTCAAGGGGGTCAAGCATCATGTCCTCAAGATCAGCCGCGGCCGGAAGCGTCTCGGAACCATCACCCTGAGCGTCAACGCCTTCATCCCCAAGCCCTTTACCCCTTTCCAGTGGACCGGTTTTGCCGGCATCCGGGAGCTGAAAGAGAAGGCCCGGTGGCTTCAGCAGGCCTTGCGGAAGGTCCCCAACGTCAGGGTCCACTTCGATGTGCCCAAGTACGCCTACGTCCAGGCGCTGCTGGCGCGAGGCGATCGACGAGTCGCGGTCTTTCTCGAAAAAACCGCCCTGGACGATCTCAGCTGGCCTCAGGCCATGCGCACCGCCCCGCTCAACCCCGATTTCTGGGTCATGCGCGACCGCGACCGGGAGGAAGCCTTTCCGTGGGAGGTTATCGACCCGGGTATCACCCGCTCTTTCCTCTGGGAAGAATATCAGCACGGCCTTAAGGGACAACTGACCGAAGCCTGTCGACCCGGTGAGGAATGCCACCGCTGCGGCGTCTGTTCCTGAGACGGCTGCCGTCAAGCGTTTTCCCCGGGTTCAGAGCTCTGTTGTACCCGGCAAAAGAAAAGGCAACTTCGATATGTCATGTTCGATGATGCCTGCAAACAGAGCACCAACCGGTCAACCTCCAGAGAACCATCTCGAATCGAAGCGTTGCAGTGCCAACGGTGCGATACAAGGCAGCTGCCGTAACAATGGGATGCAGCCCCCGCCACCTCACGAGAGCAAAGCAAAAGCGCCTGCACTTGGCCCCGTTGTCAGCCCAGGCTTCGACGAAGGCTGGCCTCTTCATAAAGGGCAGTGCTGTTTTTTGTGAGACCAAGACAATTCCAGCGACAGCACCGAATAGAGCACGAGAAGTGCCTCAGTGTCAGGGTGCGCAAGCATTTGAGCGCCAATGCGTTGATCAGGTCGGTGCGGACCTCCTTTGAGCGAGTCGGTGAGACGCATCGGTGCTGAAAAGCCAAGGATTAAGGCTAACTTCTTTTATTCTGGCAGTAGATTTCCGGGCAATTGGACTTGGATGGACGAGTTCTTGAAGTCGGTGGTATTACGAGTAATAATCACGTCGACGTTGGAGTACCGGGCCGCTTCATGCAGCACAGCGTCCTCAAAACCTTTGAATGCCAGACTAAGCACGCTTTCCAAAACCGTTTTGTTGACCGGAGCGATCTCGAAGAGAGACGTCAAAGCAGAAATACTCTCAAAAGCATTCTTGGCGCCGGCGGACTTTCTGATCAGATAGTGGAGCGTTGTCACAGTGGATGCACACAACCAACCTTCAATCGCGCCTGACTCAACCATTGAAAAACACCTTGCCGCATTCTGTGAAAAAGGCGTCCTGTCAAGCAGAAGATCCAATACCACATTGGTGTCGAAGAGCACTCTGAAAGATGTTTCTCCTCCAGATACCGATGGTATTCTTCTTCGTGGACACCAGTGCCTTTGAGCATACCTTTGAGGCTGGCGACCTTGGGCGTAATCCCTTCCATCTCGTCGGGCGAAGACGCATCGAGTTTTTCGAAGTAATCCGCTACAATCTTTGAGACCGATTTCCCAGTCTTCTTGGAAAACCTCTTTGCCTTCCTGGCAAGCTCTTCGTCCAAACGCAGAGTCAGTTTCGTCTGCATGAACCTTCTCCGTATGAAATGACGTACAAAGAGTTCACTTATACGTCTTCGCCGAAACGAAATCAAATTTCGAGGAATGCTGGACAAACATGCGGCGGCGGCGCGCTGGGGAGAGGATATGGACTGCTGTAAAAGGCTTCGAGTTATGCTAGAGTGAAAAAGTGGAACGACAAGGAACATCCTTCACCGATTCCACCGATCTTCCGCTGACCATTGTGATCATATCCGATGCCGAGAACGCCATGGCCGTGAATCCTTACGATGAAATACCCTACTCGAACATACCTCACGCCGACAGCCATCCGGATCATCTTGCGACCCTCGGACACTTGTTCGGGCTCTCCCCAGCCCCCGTAACCCAGTGCCGCGTCCTCGAACTGGGTTGCGCCGGCGGCGGCAATTTGATCCCCATGGCGTTTCATCTGCCCGGCAGCGAATTCCTGGGTGTTGAACTCTCCGGACGGCAGGTGAAAATAGCCAGTAAAACGATCAGGGATCTGCACCTGCCGAATGTTCGGGTGCGGCAGGCCGACATTCTTGAAATAGACCGTTCGTGGGGATATTTCGACTACATCGTGTGCCACGGTGTCTATTCATGGGTGCCGGATGAAGTACGGGAACGAATACTGAACATTTCGTCAGCCAATCTCGCCCCTCAGGGAATTGCCTACATCAGCTACAATACCTATCCCGGATGGCACATGAGGGAAATGCTCCGCGACATGATGCTTTTTCATGCCAACCCTTTTCCGGATCCTGCCAAGCGGATCGAGCAGGCCCGGGCGATGATGGACTTCCTGGGACATTCCACGGCCTCAAGTCGTACCCATTCCTATGATTCCCTCCTAAAGGAAGGGCTCGCGCAGATCGAACACTGCGCCGACTACTACCTCTATCATGAATATCTCGAAGCGGTGAACACTCCGGTTTACTTTCATCAGTTTGCCGAAAGGGTACAGCAGCACGGTCTGCAATATCTTGCCGACGCCGAGCTCAGCACCATGTTCTCGAGCAGTTTTCCCGCAGAAACTGCCGAGACCCTCGATCGGCTCAGCCAGGACCTGATCCGTACCGAACAGTACATGGATTTCGTGCGCAACCGCATGTTCCGTAAGACCCTGCTCTGTCATGACGACCTCACCCTCAAGCGCAGCCTGTCAGCGGCAGACCTGACCGGCTTGCTGGTTGCCTCCCCCGCCAGCCCCACCGAGGAACCCGTCAACCTGCGGCCCGGAACCTCACAGACCTTTCGCCGGCCCCGAGGGCCATCCCTGGCCACGAACCACCCTCTCACCAAAGCCGCGCTGCTGGTTCTCAGCAGGCAATGGCCAAGAGCCATAAACCTGGAGACGCTGGTAGCAGAAGCCCTCACGCTTCTCGGTGACCACCAGTTCCTTGCAGAAACGGATCTTCAGCTGGGTCTGAACGTTTTAGGAGATCACCTGCTGCAAGGTCTGCTCAGGGGATATCTGGAACTCCACACCTGGCAGGCGGATTTCACGACCGACGTGAGTGACCGGCCGAAGATCAGTGAGCTTGCCTGGTATCTGCTTGCGCAACGGCAGCCCTTGGTAAACCCGCGGCATCGGCTGGTCGAACTGGATCACCCGACCGAGCTGCTCGGCCTGGCTCTGGACGGCACCCGCAACCGCGAGGCATTGCTCGGGTATTTGATGGAGCTGGTAACGAAAGGGGATCTCGTGGTACGCCTCGATGGTGAGCCTTTGACCGACCCCGACCAAATCCGAGACACTCTGGCTGACGGACTGGAACACTCGTTGGACCGAGTGGCCCGGGCCGCGCTGCTGGTCGCATGAAAGGAAGCGTTTGCCAATGGCCAGGTTGATCGTCCAGCAAGCCGAAGGCAGCCTCGAGTTTGACCTGATTGACCGGGTCTCGGTCGGGCGTCACCTCAGCAATCAGGTTTCCCTTCCCGACCGCCTTGTTTCCAAGAAGCATTGCCTGATTTTTCGCGATCAGCACGGCAGTTACGTCATTCGCGACCTGGGCAGCCAGAACGGCACGTTCGTGAACAGTCAACAGCTTCATGGCGATTGGCTGCTGCGGGACGGGGACCGCATCACGATGGGCGCCACGCTCTGCCTCTTTGCCTCCGGCGAGCGACCAACGGAACCCCGGTCGCTCGAGGCGCAAGGGACGATCCACATCCTGAGCCAGGCCCCTTCGAAAATGCCGGAGAATCGGTTCCTGCCGGAACGGGACATCTGGGATGAAAAGGCCCTGCGCGCAGACTATGAAAAACTGCGAGTGGCGCATGAGCTTCAGCGGGACCTCGCACTCGAACTGGATCTCGAGCGGATTTTCCAGCATATCCTGGCACGGACCTTTGAACTGCTCGACTGCGACCGCGCCGTCATCCTGACCCCGGACGACCGCGGTGAGATGATCGTTCGGGCGTCCAAGACCCGCACCAAGACCGACCGGCTTGTCGTTTCCTCCACCATTCTGAAGCATGTACAAGATGAAAAGGTGGCGATCATCAGTTCCGATGCCCTGACCGACGAACGCTTTGCCGGAGCGGAATCGGTAATCCTCCAGCATATCCGGTCCGCCATGACCGTGCCGATCCTCTACGAAACGCAGCTGCTCGGGATCATGATGATCGACTCGGCCGCAACGGTCAAAGCCTACACCGACAAGGACCTCCTGCTCTTCGGCAACATTGCCAACCAGACCGCCCAGTTCATCAAGATTGCCGAGATGGCCAGGCAGATCGAGCTTGAAGCCAGAACGCGGGAACGCTTCCAGCGCCTGCTTTCTCCCACCCTTGCCGAGATGGTCGTATCGGGGAAACTTAAAGTCGAGAAGGGAGGTCGGAACCGGATCGCAACGGTCCTCTTTGCCGATATCCGGGGGTTCACGACCATTTGTGAATCCATGCCCGCCGCTACGGTGCTGCAGATGCTCAATGAGTATTTCGAATTGTTGGTCGAAGCCGCGTTTCGCTTCGAAGGAACGGTGGACAAGTTCGTGGGCGACCAGATCATGGTGGTTTGGGGAGCACCGGTGACGCACCAGGATGATGCTGTCCGGACCGTCCGGGCCGCACTAGAGATGCAGAAAGCGGTAGCGGCCTTCAATGATGGCCGAAGAAGCCGAGGTCAGTCTGAGATCAGAATCGGCATCGGCATTAATACCGGGGAACTGGTGGCCGGCTATATCGGCTCGACCCAGACCATGAGCTACTCGGTCATCGGCGATGCAGTCAATACCGCCTCACGGCTTTGTGCTGCCGCCGATCCGGGAGACATCCTCCTTGCCGGGAATACCTTCCGGCAGGTGCGACATCTCTTTGACGCGGCACGGCTGGCGCCGGTGGCGGTCAAGGGAAAAGCGAAGCCGGTTGAGGTCTACCGGCTCCTTGGAGAAAAGCATTCCGCTTCAGATTTCCGGAAGACGGAGCTTCGAGGGGGCTGAGGCTGGCTCAGGCGCTCGCCCGCCGAAGCATTGGATAACGCTGGTTCAAAAGGATATCGGGATCTTAATGAAGCCACCACTCATTCTCCAGGAACTGTCGTCACAGAAGCACTACGAGATCACCCCCCCGTCGGTTTTGGGGCGTGGTGCAGGGGCTGACCTGACCTTTGCCGACCCGGCCATCTCCCATCGGCATGCGCTCTTTCTCGAGATCGGGGAACAGCTCTGGATTCAGGATCTGGAAAGTGCCAACGGGGTCTACGTCAATGACCGCAGGATTGCCGGGAAAGCATCTCTCAAGGCTGGGGATTCGATCCAGCTCGGCCACACCAGGTTTCTCGTGATGCCATCCAGTGAGGACGATGTTACGGAGCAGACCGTCGTCTTGCACTGCCTCGATCCTTCCCGGGAAGCCCGTCTCGATCAGCAGAAGCTCAAACTCATTTTTCAACTGACTACCGATCTGGCGGAAAATCAGGACCTCTCGCTCCTCCAAGAGAAGATCCTGCCAAGCTTCAGTGGCCTGTTCAAACAGGATCACAGTTGTATTGCGCTGTTTCAGGAAGATGGCTCGCTGAAACCGCTGTTTGCCGACACCCCTCTTCGGTCGAGCATCCTGAGCCGCAGCATCATCGACCGCCTGTTCCGCAATGGCGAGTCGTTCGTGTTGGAAGACGCCCTGAGTGACGCATCGCTGAAAGACCAGGAGAGTATTCTCGGCCTCCAGATTCGTTCGGCTCTGTGCGTACCGCTCACCTATCGCAATCAGATCTACGGCCTCATCTACCTCGATCGCAACATCCCCGGCGCCTATAGCCAGGATGATCTGGAATTCCTGCGAACGATTGCTTCCATTCTTGCCCCCCTCATCGAGAATGCCCGCCTCCTGTCCGAACTCAAGGAACGCAATGCCGATACCATGAAGACGCTCAAGGAAACACAGGCGCGGCTGATCGATATGGAACGAACGGCGGCTTACGTGAGACTGGCGCAGGCCATGGCCCACGAGATCAGAAATCCGCTCATGGCCATCGGCGGGTTGATCCGGAGGCTGACTCAGCCGGGCCTGCCGGGGACAGAGGGAGCCAAGGTGCAGGCGGTCGTGCGGTCGGTGGAAAGGATTGAGTCCGTCCTGCGAGAGGTGGACCAGTTCGTGAAGCTGCCGGTCCCGCATCGAACCCTGACCCGAATCGACCAGATTATCCAGGCAGAGCTGGCCTTCCATGATCCCATCTGGCAGGAGAAGCGGGTTCGCCCGGTGGTTCAGGTCAGCGCCAAGCATTTGATGGTTCCCATAGACCCCGAACTGTTCCAAAGAGCGCTCTCGCTGGTCATTCGGGAGATTCAGCCCAGCGTTGCCCCGGGGGCGGACTTTCCGATCACCTTGGCTGATTCCGCCAACGAATTGGCCATTCTTTGCGGGGAGAGTATCGACGACCGGCGCTGGTGTGAACTTGCCAGTCCCAAGCTGGAAAGAAAGCCCTGGAGCCTCGGATTATTCTTGAACCTGGCCAGCAAGCTCATCTCGGATCACGGCGGCAGACTTCTGGTGGATGCCGAGGGACGTTCTCCCCTGCCCCTGCTGATCCGCATGCCCCGGACTATTACCGATCATTGACAGGGTGTGCCATCGGGAACCGGCAACGTTCCCCTCCGTACTGGTAATACCCGGTGGTCGAGGGCCTACGAAACCATCCTGGCGGGCACATCAAGGTGGCGGGGGTGAAGATGATGAGGGATGGTGGCTGGAGACTACCTAGCGAAAGAATCTCCTGAGCCCGGTTTTTTCCTCCTGACGGGGTTTTTCCACCCCAGCAGCCGGTGGCGCGGCCTCCCGGTCACTTCCGGGCGACGGCCCCAATACCTCCGACGCGACTTCTTCCGCCTCGGCAAAGCGACCTTGCCCCAGGAAGCGAAACACCGGCCCCTGCGGGCTCAAGCTCATCAGGTCGTTGGGGTTGAGGGCGGTTTGGAGCCTAACGGGTTGTCCGTTCACGAGCACCATGCCCTTGCCGGTCAGGTCTTTCACCCAGTACTGGTCCAGGCTGTAGAAGACTTGCGCATGCATATCCAGGATTCCCGGATGATCGAGCGTCAACTGGCAGTTGGGATGCTTACCCAGGGTTATGGGGAGCTGTTTGAAGGAGCGCAGAGTGGGGCCGTACTGGAACACCACCGGCATATTCACGGTCGGCACCGGGACGGGAGTTGGCTCCTCCACCACCGGTCGGGGTGGGGGCGGTGGGGCTTTCCGGGGCATCGGCGGCGAAGGCGCTTCGCCGGCGACTGGCTGCGGCTTCGGTACCGGGATTGGTCTGGCCTGGGTCGATTCTTCCTTCATCTGAGTCAGAAAGCTCACCTTGGGGCCGCCCTCGGCAAAGGTCAAGACATCGCCGTCCTTCAGAAAGATTTCCTTGACCTTCTTCCCGTTGACGAGGGTCCCGTTGGTGCTGAGGTCGATGAGCTTGAAGCGGTTGCCTTCGCGAATGATTTCAGCATGCCGGCGCGATACAATGCCGAGATCCGCGGGAAAGCGCAGCAGAGATTCCGGATGTCGTCCGATGGTTATGGCCTCCGCGGTAAACTCCTGGATCTCTCCCCGCAGGGGACCATGCAGGTGTACAAGCTGTACGACAATCACCGGCGGACCTTTCATATGCCATTACCCTCATGCCCCACCCTGGGGGCATAACGAAGGACAAAACGATTTTGGCTGACGAAGATGTTGCATTCAGATGACAGACCCATTTATTATACCCTTACCGGGGCGTCGCTTTCAAATCAAATCCGGACGAGCCCGGCCCAAAACCTTGCACCTTTCGACACCAGCGCTTTCGTGGCAGCCTCGCGCACGGTTTGTGGCCCCTTCTCTTGGATAGACGATATGGTTCCCGCTAGTCTTTTTGGAAAAACCGATCCCGGCCTGAGGCGATCCAATAATGAGGATGCGTTTCTGATTGCCCCGGAGGTGGGGCTCCACCTTTTGGCGGACGGGATGGGCGGCGCAGCCGCGGGCGAACTGGCGAGTCAGATTTTTGCCGAAACTGCTCGCGAGCTGCTTTCCCGCACCCCGCCGGCAACCGAGGAAGAGCGCCTGCAGCTGATTCAACAGGCTTTCGAACAGGCTAACGGCAGAATTCTGGATCACGTTGCGATCCAGCCGGAACACCGCGGCATGGGCTGCACGGCGGAACTGCTCATCCTGTGGAACTCCAGATTTGTCCTCGGCCATGTGGGTGACAGCCGAACCTACCTCTATCGTAAAGGTCAGCTCAAACAGCTCACCCGCGATCACTCCCTGGTGCAGGACCAGGTGGACCAGGGCATCATTACCGCGGAAGAGGCCCGCACCCATCGCCTGCGCCATGTTATCCTGCGGGCGGTTGGCACCACGGAAACCCTGGCCGTGGACTTTTTGAGAGGAAACACTTTTGCCGGCGATCTCTTTTTGCTTTGTTCGGACGGTCTCACAGACATGGTTGACGACATCCTCATCGAGAGTATTCTTGCCTTGCCCGATGCGTTGCCCCAGAAGGTTGAAAAGCTTATCGAGGCCGCCAAAGCAGCCGGTGGGCATGACAACATTACCGTCATCCTGAGCGAAGTCGTTGCCCCATGACCAGGATCACAGCCTTTGCCGGTCTTCTTTGTGTGTGCCTGGTGATGGTCGCGGGGGCGGCGGACAGGGTCGGCAATGCCAGGTTGTTCCCGTTTCCCTTGGTGGAGGCCGAACGGATGATCACCCGCTGGTTTGCAGCGTCGAGCTTCCAGACCTCGGTCGCGGAGACGGGAGGCGGGGATAAGCAGGTGCGTGCTCAGAAGGCTGCCGAAGAATGGAAAATCGTTCTGAAACCTTCCTCACCGCTCAATACCGAGGTTTCGGCACGATGCTCGGTGGCTGGTGTGGACGATGCCGTAAAACTCGAAACCTTCTGGGCAGCGCTCGATCGGTATGCCAAAGGCTCGCAGCAGGTGAAGGGGGAATCCCGTCCGGCGGCGGCAGCTCGGGACTGGTCAGCCCCGACGGCAGTGCTCCGGCATCAGGAAGCGACGGTCTGCCTGGAAAATACTGCGGGAACCGGCCACATCCAGCTTTCCGGATTCGTATGTGATGATTCAGGACTGATCCTGACCACTGCTCACGACATGAAAGAGCATTCAGCCTTGACGGTCATCACCGGGGACGGCCGGCGTTTCCATGGGCGTACTGTGAAGTTGGACCATCTTCGCGATCTGGCGCTCATCCAGACCGGCTTCAGACCGGGTCATACGATCTCTCCGGCCCGTGGCCGACTGACCCTTGATCTCGGCGAGACCATTTATGCCATCGGCTGTCCCCAGGGCACCCTTGGCGATGTTTATGTCGGCACCGTCAACAGCCCTCCCCGACTTGCCAATGCCATGCCCCTCTGGCAGGTTGGCATGACGGTATTCCCGGGGAGCAGCGGCAGCCCGGTATTCGATGGTCGGGGCAATCTGGTTGGGGTGATCAAAGGTCGGTTTCGGGGAACGAATTGGATAGGCTTTCTGATTCCGGTTTCGATCGTGCTGGAGTTTCTCGGGAGATGAGTTGTTCATGAATTATGGACGGCACCGCATCGTGAAGGAATTGGGAAAAGGGGCCATGGGAGTGGTCTACCAGGCTCATGACCCGCAAATCGATCGCCTGGTGGCCCTCAAGGTGCTCCGCCCGGATCGGGTGACCACGGAGGCCTTTCTGCAGCGGTTCATGAAGGAGGCCAAGGCGATCGGGCGGCTTTCCCATCCCAACATGGTGATCGTCTATGATGTCGGTGAGGATCATGGCACCGTCTATATCGCCATGGAATTCCTGGAAGGGAAGCCGCTCAACGAAATCATCCAAATGGACGCCTTCCAGCCTGAGGAAATCACCGATCTCGGCGTGCAGGTGGCGGAAGCGCTCGATTATGCCCACCGCAAGGGCATCATCCACCGCGACATCAAACCCAGCAACATCATCGTGCAGCCCGACGGGCAAATCAAGATCACGGATTTCGGGATCGCCCACATCGAGGACCCCGAGGCCACCCAGCAGACGCAGGCCGGGGAAATCCTCGGCACGCCCGCCTACATGTCTCCCGAGCAGGTTCTCAGCCAGCCGGTGGATGGCCGGTCCGATCTCTTTTCCCTGGGCGTCATTCTCTATGAAGTGGCAACCGGCAAGCGCCCTTTTCAAGGGGAAAATCTGGCGGCCATGTTTCGGAACATAACCGGGGAAGATCCAGCGGCGCCGACAACGCTCAATCCTGCGCTGCCGCAAGAGCTCTCCCAGACCATCATGAGGTGTCTGGCCAAGAGTCCCGACCAGCGCTTTGCCACCGGCAAGGATCTGGCGGAGGCGCTGCGGCGCTGTGGTCAACGCGCGGTACCTGCCCCTGGGCCCACCCCACCCACCCCTGCTCCCTCGCGGGGCTTGATCATATCGCTCGTTGCGGTCCTCCTGGCAGCAATCATTGGCTTTGCCGTCTACCATGTCATCATCAAACCCAAACCCACACCGGTGGTGGTTACCCCCGAGCCGCCCAAATTGCCCAGGCTGGGAGGACTCAACATCGAAACCACCCCGGCAGGGGCGCAGGTCCTGGTGGATGGCGAGAACAAGGGAACGACCCCTTTGAGCATCCAGGTTCCCCCCGGTGCCCATGAAATTCGCCTGGTACTGGCAAACTATGGGGATTGGGAAGCCAACGTCAAAGTTGAGGAAGACAAGGAGACTCATCTTCCCGTTGAATTGATGCCGCTGGAGGACAGTCAATAGAAAGAGGGTGAGAGCAATTCGCGAATATTGAATGGGTGGGGGTTAACGCAGTCTCTGGAAGGGAGGATTCCATGAAGATACCTGGTCGATATCCGGTTTTGGTCATGATCCTGGCGGCGGCGGTCCTGTTCGGGACCGGTCAGGGCTATGGGAAGCTGGCTCCAGGGCAGGCTGCGCCGACCTTTTCGGCCAAAGACCTGCAGGACCGGCCCCATGATCTGTCACAGTTGCAGAATCGTCCCATGGTGGTTCTGTACTTCTTCGATATCGACTCGAAGTCGAGCACGGAGGGGCTGCTCAGCCTGCGCCAGATGGCGAAGCATTACCCGGGAGGAGAGGTGACGGTGTGGGCCGTTACCCTTTCCCCCAAAGATAAGGTGAGCGCTTTTGTCGCCGGGAACCCACTCGGTTTTCCGGTACTCCTCGATCAGTCAGGGATCGGCAGCCGCTACGACGCCCAGACCATTCTGCCGACCGTGTGCATTCTCGGGCCGGGCCTCAAGGTCCTCGATCATCTCCATGGAGGCGGCAAGACCTCCCAGATGATGCTCGTCAAGCTGGCCGAAAGGGAGTTGCAGCGTAAGCAGACTCAGGTAGCCATGGTCCTGAGCGACGAGGTGGTGAAGAAGGATCCGCAGAATGTCGAGGCCAAAGCCGTCCAGGGCCACGCCGCGCTCAAGGAGGGGAAAGTCAATGAGGCGGGACAGGTCTTCCAGGAGCTGGCTCAGAAAGGCGGGTCGGCGGAGGTGATCGGGAAAGAGGGTCTCGCGGCTGTCCATGTCAAGAAGGGCGAGCCGGAGAAGGCCCTGAAACTGGCCGCCGAAGTCGAGAAAAAGGCCCCAGACCGTTCCTATCCTCACGTCATCAAGGGCGATGTGCTCTATGCCCAGAACAAGGTTGCAGAAGCCCAGTCCGAATACCAGAAGGCCACCACCAAAAAGCAGGCGCAGCCCTACCTGAAGCCGGTTGGCCACAACCAACTGGGACGTCTCTACGCCAAGAAAGGGGACAACGAAGCGGCTCGCAAGCTCTATGACGAGGCCGTCGCTATCGATCCCTACTACATCGAGGGCACCACCAACAAGGGCCTGACCTACCAGAAGGAAGGAAAATGGGACAAGGCGCTCGATACCTACCGTCAAGCACTGGGGGTGGAAAAGACCGATGTCTACGCCACCGCGCTGGCACGGCAGGCCGAGGAGATGACCAATCTCCAGCGGGATCGCCAGAAGGCCGAACGGATCGATCGGCTCGTAAAGGAACTGGCGGAGCGCTACCGCACCCAGAAAAAGAGTGCCTCCAAGGATCAGGATGAATGGACGTCGCGCCCGATGATCCTGGCTTTTGTGGATTTTCAGGAAAAGGGCGTCCTCACGGAACGGGATGGCATTGCCACCGTCATGACCCTGCAACTCACCGATTATCTCAACCAGTCCAAGCGGGTACAGGTGGTGGAGCGCGCCCTCATGGACAAGCTCATCGAGGAATTGAACCTCGGCTCCTCGGAGCTCGCCGATCCCCAAACCGCCCTCCGCCTGGGCAGGGTCCTCGCCGCCAAGCTGATCGGCACCGGCTCGCTGCTCAATCTGCCCAACGGCACCTCCCTGACCATGCGCCTGATCGATACGGAAACCACCTCCATTCCCATGGTCCTCAACCGGGACCTCGCTCCCCAGCTGGGCTCCGATAACGACCTCTATCAGCTAAATCGGGAAATCTTGAAGACCGTAATCGCCAAGTATCCCCTGCGCGGGTTTGTGGTGAAACTGGCGGGCGACCGGGTGCTTCTCAACCTGGGCGCCAACCAGGGAGTGGTAGCGGGCACCAAATTCGAGGTGCTCGATGAAGGTCAGGCTATCGAGTACAAGGGCCGAAAACTCCAGGGTTCGACCCGGCCGGTCGGCCAGCTCGAGGTAGTCGACGTGCAGCCGGACCTCAGCTATGCCAGAATTCTCAGCAAAGAGCGGACCCTGAAGGCTGATGACAAGGTGCAGGAGAAACTGGAAAGCCTTGCCATGGGCGCTGGTGGGGTCAGCCCGTAGTCATGGGAGGAGGGGCGAGTGCGGGTTGCGGGATTGGAGGGTGCGAAGAGGATGCCGGTCGAGTGGAGGCATGGGTTTTTGCGGCAAACTCCACCGGTCAGCCTGGCAGCGGTCGCGGCACGGCACATGCCGGGAGGAGCAGGAGATGGGGTTGAAAGGTAGCGTCTACCGGCTTTTCGTCGTCTTGCTGCTGCTCTGCGGCTGTGTCTCGGTGCCGGAACGGACAACCGTAGCCCCCGCCATCCTGAAAGGACCTACGAGCGTGGCGGTGTGGGATTTTGACAACCTGAGCCCGGCGCGCTTTGCCCAGCCGGACCTGGGTGAACGGCTTGCCGCAGAGGCCACGCAAGCGATCATGGGTAAGCCAGGCTGGGAGGTGGTCGAAAGGCAGCGCCTGCTCCTGATCCTTGAAGAACAAAACCTTGGGAGCCAGGACTTTGTGGACGAGTCCACGCGTCTGCGGCTGGGAAAGATGGTCGGCGCCCGCACGATGGTTTTTGGCGCCTACCAGTCTTTTGGCGGTGACGAGACCCGGATTGACGTGCGGCTCGTGGATGTGGAAACCGGACAGACCCTGAAGAGTGTCGATAAAATGATGCCTTCAGGAGATTACCAGGCATGGTATGCAATCGTCCGCCAGGCTGCCGAGGAACTATTGTAAAGGCGAATATCGAATCGCAGAGTATTGAAGGAGAGAGCCCTGGGGGCATGGGGTGGCCGGCCGAAGACCTTTGGCAGCGAATGTCCCGTATTGAAAATCAAATCGCAGAGTAACGAACGAGGAACGATCATTGAGAGAAAATGAGCTATGCCTTTTGGTCACCGTGTTGGACAGTGCTAGAGGGCGATCGATGCACGACAACTTCTTCATTCGACATTCCTTGTTGGACATTCTGCGGTTCGCTTTTTAAGCCATGTTTTTTCTGAGTCCTCAAGCGTAGAAAAGGGAGGGTGTGATCATGCTGAAACAGCGAAAAGGTTTGCTGACGATTCTGGTGATGTTCGGCTTCCTGATTCTGGTTGCTTCCGGCCTGACCATGGCGGGGAGCGGGGCAGGGACGGCAACACCGCTTCCTGAGCCTGAGATCACCTTCCTGGAAGGGTCCGGTCTCGATCAGGCCGGGTCCGAGCCCTTGCCGCTGCTGGGGCAGGGAGTCCCGCCGTGCAAGAAGGTACTCTTTCTGGACGATCGGGGAGGTTCCGAGTTCTCGGTTCTCAAAGGCACCCTGGCTGACCTCGGTTTTGAGGTTCAACAGGTGCTGCCGACCGAGATTACGGCTTCTTTGATTGCCCCTTATGACGTGGTGGTCTTCTCCCTGGGCTGGTATGCCGGGGGGGCGGGCAACGGCAGCTCAGTCAGGCCGAAGCGGCAACGCTGGTGGAATTTGTCAACTCGGGGAAGAGCCTCTTTCTCGTCGGCGAACTGGGTCGGGCCAAGTGGTCGGGCAATTGGCGCAAATCGCTCAACCTGATTGCCAGGAACTTCGGGATTAGCTTCGGCAACAACCTGCTGTGCAGTTCCGCAAGCCATTTGAACAACCCGGCGGACCCGGACGGAGGGGTTGATCTACCGATCGTCAATGATCTTCGGCCGCGACTTCTAGGGGAAGGGGTGGAGCAGTTCTCGCTCTTCTGGGGAGCGAGCGTCGGGGTGAGAGCGCCGGCCCGAGCGGCTGCCCGCGCTGATGCCACCAGCTGGCGCGACACGGACTGCACCTGGAACTTCATGATCAACGAATGGGAATGTAGTCAGGACACCGATCAGCCTTCGAATGCCTGGCCGGTTCTGGCCCTGGCCGAGAGCGGCGATGGCCGGATCCTGGCCATCGGCGATTCGAGCTGGCTGATGAACGGATGGATCAACTACACGGATAATCTCCAGCTGGCGAAGAACCTTTTTGCCTGGCTGGCGCGTACCCCTTCGGTAAGATCTTTGACAGCCAATCCCAGCCAGGGTGTCGCTCCCCTGCAGGTCAGGTTCACCTGCCGGACCAACGACCCGGGGACCCGCGTTAAAGAGGTTCGGTGGGATTTCGGCGATGGCACGCAAGAGACCTCGCCAACGGATAACACTACCATTCAGATCAACCACCGCTATACCGCAGGAGGCACCTACGCCGCCATCTGCACCGTGGTCGATACCAATGACTGCTCCAGTGCCACGTCGAGCCCAGTGACCATAAGCGTTTCCGACAACAGACCGCCGGTCATCGATGCCTTCACCGCCGACAATCAGACCGGCATCGAACCCCTGCGGGTGAATTTCACCTGTCGCGCACACGATCCTGACCCGCGCGGCTTGATCGTCAACTACCGTTTTACCTTCGGCGACGGCAACACCACCTCCTCGCCCAATGGCCAGGCAGCCAATGTCTACGACGCTGGCAGCTTCAATGCGACCTGTACCGCCGTGGACAACCGGGGAGCGGAAACCGTCTCCTCGCCGTTGGCCGTCACCGTGCTGCCCAACCAGCATCCCGTGATCGATTCGTTCACCTACCGCCCGAACAGCGGCAGTCCGCCTCTGGCAGTCAACTTCTTCTGCAGCGCACACGATCCTGACGGCACGATCAGTTACTACCGCATCGATTTCGGCGACGGCAACGAGACGACTTCAACCTCCGGTGATGCATTCAAGACATACCATGTCCCCGGTACCTACAGCGTCACCTGCACCGCCGTGGACAACCGGGGGGCCGAAACCACCTCAAGCGCGTATGACATTCCCATCTACACGGGTGTCAGAGTCACGGATTACACAGCCACCGAGTTAGAAGCTGTATGTGATAACATCACCTCTACCAGGCCCTACAGTTTCACCTGCGTGGCTTCCTCTCCCGATACCGTAATTGTGCAGTACGAGTTCGAGTTCGGCGACAACCAGACGGCGGTGGTGGTCAGCAGTGATCCCAGCGTGACGGTCCAGCACAGTTACGAGCTCGAGGAGGAGAATATTCATGACACGAGGTGTGCCGTCTTGGATGACCGGAACATTCGTGCCTACAGTCCCTTTGTTGTCCCGGTCCAAGTTCACTCCTGCGACTAGCATGGCGCCTTCGGACAGCAATCCTTAGGGTCGCGGACGCTGACCCTGTAGAAAGCGGGCGGGCCTCAAGCCCGCCCGCTTTCACAGCATCCGAGGCTGCTTCCGGCTTCCGCTCATGAGACCCGCCCCACACTTCTTGAGAAGTCACCGCTATTGAAACAAGAGAACCATGATCGTGGCTTTCAACGCCGATGAAGAGTGCCAGGCAGCCAGAATCGCAGGCCATGCCCAAATCTTCCTACTGGACGAAGAAATTGCTTGTCACCATGGCATCGCGACGCGGCCGAGGTCAGGGTGTCCTCGGGTTTTTGCATTCACTTTGACGGCAATCCCTGCATCGCTGCTGATAGCGCGACTTGGCAGGAGATCTCCGCCCAAAGGCGGGTGTTGCCATGGGCGGTCATCGACTTGTAGAAGTGAGCCCGCTGAATGGCCTGAATCGTTGCCACGATCTCGGCACGCCCGTGCAACAATCACGTCGGTGCTTTCGGAGTAGTCCTATGATCCATGCAGCAGGTAAGGTTTTCCTCGGTTCTGCCCCTGTGTATTCGGCACCATGAAGTCAACACCTCCGGATCATTGTCGTAATGCACCCCCACCCGTCATCGCTTACAATGTTGGCAAGTTCGGTTGCAATTCTCACTATGTAGATGTAGATGACCACTATCGTGCTGAATACGCTGCCATTGAGTTCCAACACGGTTCGAAAGAAGAGCTTCGGGCGTCCTCAGAAGGTGGTACAGTTCCGTCAAGTGCTTCCGGTCGCACTCGAAATAGATGCCCAACACGATTGGGATGGTGAAGACTAACTGTCGACATGGGGCATTTGATGAAGGCTGTATGTACCAAACCAAAGATTGCGCAGCTTGACCAGCATCTCCTAACGTCAAGCGGTCCCACCGTGTGATGGGTTACTCACGACAGACCGACTTGCCGGCCACATCCCCATTCCCTTAAAAATCAAGGGGGCTTTTTGCCTCTTTTGGTGTCTTGCTTGGTATGCAATGGGTATAGATCATGGTGGTCTTCACGTCGCTGTGGCCAAGGAGTTCCTGGATGGTCCGAATGTCATAATTCGCCTGCAAAAGGTGAGTGGCAAAACTGTGCCGAAAGGTGTGGGAAGTGACGCGTTTGGTGAGTCTAGCCCTGCGCACGGCTTCGTAAAGCGCATCCTGGACATGAGTTTCGTGCAAATGATAGCGTCGTAGTTCTTGTGTCGTCGAAACATGTGTGAGTGTCTTTTGTGGAAAGAACCACTGCCAGATTAAATCCCTGGCTGCCGAGGGGTACTTCTTTTCAAGCAGGTCGTCGAGAAAGACTCCCGCATACCCCGCCGCCAAGTCTTCTTCGTGCACTTTCTTCACTACCTCAAGCTGGGAAGTCAGTTCCGGCACTGTCTTCTCCGGCAGGGGAACCGTGCGGTCCTTTTTCCCTTTTCCGTACACCGTGAGTATTCGGGCCTCGAAATTAAAATCCTTCACCCGCAGCTGCAGACATTCGAACAACCTGAGTCCACAGCCGTAAAGCAATTTGACTACGAGATCATAAGGGTATTGGAGGTGCTTCAGGACGGTATCTATTTCCTTCCGCGAAAGGACCACCGGAATATATCTGGACTTTTTTGCCCGAGGAACATCCTTGTAATCACCGAAATCCTGCTTCAGAGCATGTCGGAAAAGGAAAAGGAGCGCATTGAATGCCTGGTTTTGGGTTGACGCCGAAACGCGGCGTTGAACCGCGAGATAGGTCAGGTATTCCTTGACATCCGTGGAGGAAAGCGATTTCGGCGATTTGTTCTTCAGAAAACCCTGGAACTGGCGCGACCAATGGGCGTAGGTCTTAAGTGTCTTTCTTGAGTAATGCCTGGTTTTGATCTCGGCCGCAAGCTCGGCTATGACAGCGTCCCATTCCGGCGATGCTGATGCAACGGCATAGCCGTCTTCCCAACGACGCCAGGGCCGGCGTTGTGCCGACGCAATGAGCGAGGTGGTCTTTTCCTGCGCTGGATTCCGGTCCGGGACTGGAATATCCTGAGGCGAGGCTGGTGACCTCTCCTGGGGCTGCTGAGGTTCCTGAACGAAAGATGCTCTGGCATTTACCCCGGATTCCGATTTGGACCTAGCATGGGAATCTGCAACCTGGATAGCGTCCTTTCTCTGAATTTCAAAATAAAGGGAAACAGCGTGAGCTGCCTGATTTTGTTGGGACGTGGTCTGTTTCTTTTCGCGCAGCTTATTGATGAATAAGCGCACACGGTCTGGCCGGGCTTCGGGAACAGGATATTTACTGCAAAAATCCAGGAAATATCTGAGCCACTTT
>Ga0255347_1001078_pt1 | contig 46566 bp, 31 predicted proteins | sample wastewater_treat_2_FD_192479 | JGI IMG/M metagenome (GOLD analysis project Ga0255347, IMG submission 192479) | Wastewater microbial communities from Lulu Island WWTP, Vancouver, Canada - plant24 | ecosystem: Engineered > WWTP > Wastewater > Unclassified | place: Canada: Vancouver, British...
GTTGTTGCTGATGCTCAACGAGTTACAATCACACTTAACGACCAATCCGTTTTTGAAGGAAGAATTGTCGGAACCGACCCGCGAACAGATTTGGCTTTGATTAAAATTGAGGCTCAAAATTTACCCTATGTTAAGTTCGCCGATTCAGACGACATTAAAATAGGAGAATGGGTGCTCGCTGTCGGAAATCCTTTTAATTTGAATTCGACCGTAACAGCAGGAATAATCAGTGCCAAAGCACGCGATTTGAATCTTCTGGGAAACCATACAGGAGTCGCTTTTATTCAAACGGACGCCGCAGTCAATATGGGAAATAGTGGGGGAGCATTAGTGAATAGCGAAGGAGACTTAATTGGGATTAATACGGCAATTGCTTCCGGAACAGGTTATTATGCAGGATATTCCTTTGCAGTACCTTCAAACTTGGCAAAAGAAGTAATTGCAAAAATAGAGCCTAATATTAAAATTAAATAGATATAATTGAAGTATAAAATTTAATCGTTTTATACTTTAATTAGCTTATTTTGTGTATTAAAATTTATTAAATATAAAAAAGATATGAGACAATTAAAAATTTCAAAATCTATTACAAATCGTGATACAGCTTCTTTAGATAGATTCCTTGCAGATATCGGGCGAGAAGGTATGGTTTCAGCAGACGAAGAAGTTGAATTAGCACGAAGGATTAAAGCAGGTGATGAAGAGGCTTTAAATAAATTAGTTAAAGCAAATTTGAGATTTGTAGTTTCTGTCGCAAAACAGTATCAAAATCAAGGGATAAGTTTGCAAGATATGATTAATGAAGGGAACCTTGGACTGATTAAAGCCGCAAAACGGTTTGACGAGACAAGAGGTTTTAAATTTATCAGTTACGCAGTGTGGTGGATTCGTCAAGCAATCTTACAAGCTATTGCCGACCAATCACGTATTGTGCGACTGCCACTTAATCAAGTCGGAACAATTAACAAAATAAAAAAGGAGATTGCACGACTCGAACAAGATATGCAACGTCCGCCTACAATTGAAGAACTTTCAGAGGCGCTCGACCTTCCGGAATATAAGATCTCCGAGATTATGAAAATGAATACCTATACACAGTCTATCGATTCTCCTATCGCTCCTGATGAAGATACGAAATTTCTCGATACTTTTATTTACCCAAACGATGATGATACCGATATTCATTTGATAAATGAGTCCCTTGCCGTTGAAATTCAAGATGTTTTATCTTCACTATCCGAAAAAGAACGCGATATTATCAAACTTTTTTATGGTATCAATTCTACGCATGAGTATACACTTGATGAGATAGGTGATAAATACGACCTTTCACGTGAACGCGTGAGACAGATTAAGGAAAGAGCCTTGAAACGCCTCAGACAAACCTGTACAAGACAAGAAGCAAGAAACGAAAATCTTAAAATGTACTTGTGATTTTTTTATACTTTTTTAACTAATTAATTTTTTAAGAAAGTTGAAAAGTTGTTCGCATGCTGATATATTCATCTTTTGATTCACCTCGTTTACAATACACGTTTCAACTTATATTTTCCGATATCTTGCAAGTTGATTTTGCAATAACGCAAGATATTATGCAGTATAATAGTTATAACGGTGTCAAGTGGGCTTATTCAAATGAGGCAAATCTCAATGGGCTAGTGTTTAAAACGCATCCTCTATTATCTGAAAATAGTATTAAACCTCAAGATTTATCGCCGGTAAAATGGAAAAATTACAACCTCTTTTTTCCTGTAGCCGATAATGAAAATCTCCCTTTCGACCCTTTTGCGGTTGCCTTTTATTTGTTATCCCGTTACGAAGAGTACGTTTTTGTTGAGAATAGAGATGAACATGATAGATTTCAACTACAACACTCAATTGCCTATCAACGAGGATTTTACCGCGAGCCTCTTGTAAATATTTTAGCAGTAGAAATAGCGCAAAAAATAGCACATTTTTTTCCGGAGTTTAAATGGGAATTGCCTCCATTTACCACTCTTTACACCTGTGATGTCGATATCGCTTATAAATATAAAGGCAAAGGATTATTGCGGAACTCCATCTCGATAGTTAAACTATTATTAGAAAGAGAATTTAAAGAGGTAAAAAAAAATATTTATGCCATACTGGGAAAACAAATTGCTGACCCTTTTGAAATAGAAAGTGCTGATTTAGAGCTCTTATCTCAAAAATACAATTCTCTCATTTACTTTTTACCGGTTAGCAAATATGGGAAATATGATAAGAATTTGAATCCTAACTCTCTCTCTTTCTGCAAGTTAATCGATAAGCTAAAAGTTTTTTCCCAAATAGGGCTTCACCCCTCTTATTTTTCCTATAAAAATCCAAAATTGTTGCTTAATGAGAAAAATAGGTTGGAATCTATTTTAAATGAAAAAGTTACTCTTTCGAGGCAACACTATTTGCGACTCTCTTTGCCGGAAACCTACCGGATTTTGTTGTCGGCGGGAATAAAGGGTGATTATTCCTTAGGCTGGAGTTCCGATGTCGGATTTCGCGCTTCCGTCTCTGTTCCGTTTTATTTTTATGATTTATCAAAAGAGACGAAGACCGACCTGAAAATTCACTCTTTGCATGTTATGGATGTTGCTCTTTATCGTGTAACGCAATCGAAAAATGAGTACAAGGCAATCATTGAGCAGATGCACAACACGGTGAAGCAATGGGGCGGCGAGTTTGTAATTTTGGAACATAATAGTTCTCAGTTTACCTTTTCATAATTCCATTTTTTAGTTCTTCCAATTAAGTTTCAGAACTAATTTTATCAATATTTTTTTAATTTTCTTTTGGGCGTGCCCCCTCGCTACGCTCGGGGTCGGCGCCCGGTTACAAGTCCGCGGGCGGAAGCCGTGGGGACGCAAGGCGGCAAAAAGAGCTTACAAGTTCGCTTTTTTGCCGCCTTGCGTCCCCACGGCTTCCGCCCTTGCGGGCTTTCCACCTAAGCGCCTCACGCAACCGAAAACTTCTACCTCTTCATAATTGCCTCTTTCAGCTCTTGCAATTCAATTTCAGAACTGATTTTGTCAATGATTTTCTTAAGAATAATGTCAAGTTCTTGATTCTCAGAGTAATTTGCAGGCGCTAGATAATCGGCTCTATCATTTTCAATCAATCCTTTGCAGACTTCGCGAGGAGTCAATTCTCCATTTTTGGATTTTTTTACATGCGGATTGTACACGGCAATAGCCGTTCCACCTTGCAATTTGACCATCTTCATGGCAGGGACATCAGTTTCTCCGTCTCCAATGTAAATAATATTTTCAAAAGGTACAACCTTTTGCTCTTCAGGTATCCTTTTGTTAATCAGAGAGTTATCGTATGCATTGTTAATGCCCTTGTTGATTCTAAAAAGAAATTGAGTCTTATTTGTGTAGTTAACGACCAGCGCAGGCCAACAGGCAGCTCCCTGCTCATCGTAAGTAAAACCCGATGCAAAGATGTTTTTGAAATGTTTTGCGATAGTTGTTCCTTTAACAAATTCTCTCAACCCCGAGGAGATGATATGGTGCTCTAATAAGATGTTTTTTGTGGCGGCGTATTTGTTGATTCTGTCAAAAAAACCTTCAACACCCTCAAAAAATTGTATGCTTTTACCGTAATTAATAAAATTCTCCTCTTTTATCGAAATGTTGTTCTCTTTTGCTTTCTTAAGCATTAACAACATGTACGAAAGCACGCCGTCCATATCATGTTCGGCTGCCTGTCTATCCGATTTTTCCCAAAAATCTTCATTGGCAATCTTAATATTTGGAATAAAATCATACTCTTGCATGTAGCCCGGAGCTAACGTGCCGTCAAAGTCGTAAGCAATAGCAACAATAGTCTTTAAATTACTCATAATGTATATTTTATGCAAAAATAATAAAAATTATAACTTCTTTTGCAACAGAAAATTATAAAAATAGGGCTTGAAAAATTGTGATAACTGTTATTTTTATTACTTTTGCAACATTAATTTTATGAATAAAAATATCTTGTAATGAAAAAAGAACTAATATTGATTTTATTATTTTCTGCTTCTTTAAGTTTAGTTTTTTCACAAAAACCGGATAGCACTGCTCTACAGAATGAATTAGAGCTGTTGTCCAGCGATGATTTTAATGAAGGTTTTTTTGATGAGGAGACGGGAGGGGCAGCCTACATACCGGGTTTACTTCATTCATCGGCTGATGTTTTTGTTGCCAATACGGGATATAACCTAAGCATTGCCTGGTTCCGTTCTCGCGGGTTGGATTCAAAATATCAAACAATTTGCATGAACGGTCTAATGTTAACGAATCCGATTACCGGACGTGCTTCGTATTCTCAATGGGGCGGACTTAATCACGTTATTCGTTATCCGGATAATGTTTTAAATAATAATCCGGCAACTTTTACTTTCGGAAGTATCGGAGGGACAGCAAACTATACGCTGCGAGCATCTACCTACCGTCAACAAATTCGAGCTACTTATTCACTCTCAAACAGAAGTTATAATAATCGTTTAATGGTTACCGGCTCAACCGGATTGATGAAAAATAATTGGGCTTTTACCGCGTCGCTGTCAACACGCTTTGGCAATGCTCTCTCTTATGTTGACGGTACCTATTATAATGGATTGAGTTATTTTTTATCAGCGGAAAAGAAGTTTAATGCTGCTCATTCATTGGGTTTAACGGTGTTTGGTGCTTATACCGATAGAGCAACGCAGGGAAATGCCGTAAATGAAATATATCAATTATTGGGGACGCATTATTATAATCCTAATTGGGGATTACAAAGCGGAAAGCCCAGAGCGGCAAAAGTTAAGAAAACTCATGAACCGGTTATTTTGTTAACTCATTTCTTTAAACCGGAAAATAAAAATTATCAAATTACTTCAACGCTCGGCTCTACATTTGGAAAAGCGAAAAGCGGTTCGCTTGATTGGTACTCCGTTTCGGATCCACGTCCCGATTATTATCGCTACCTGCCAAGTTATCAAGAAGATCCTCTCATGAGGGCAATGATAGAAGAAGAATGGAAAAACAATATTAATGTTCGACAAATTGATTGGGATAATATGTATGAAATTAACCAATATAATGCGGCTATTAATAAAAGAGCTCAGTATATTTTAAAAGATTATGTGAGTGACCATTTTCAATTAGCAGGGGCATCTCATATTGTTGCTCAACTCGCTCCTTACCTTAAATTAAGTGCCGGTCTCGATGTTAGAGGCTATAGTCAACGTAATTATCAACAAATTTCCGATATGTTAGGAGGCTTATTTTGGACGGATTATAATAAATATGCAGAAGGAGATTCACCGGAAAATCCTGATGTGCTTTATAATGACTTAGATAATAAAGATAGCGTTTTAAAGGTCGGAGATAAATTCGGTTATGACTATAGATTCAATATTTTTAATGAAAAAGTTTGGGCAATAGCAAAATTTTCTTTCCCGTTTATTGACTTCCACCTCGGTGCTGACGTAGGTTCATCACAATATTGGCGTGAAGGGCTAATGAGAAATGGTCTTTTCCCGGATAACTCTAAAGGAAACTCGGAAATAAAAAGTTTTCTCAATTTCGGCGTAAAAGCAGGACTTACTTACAAAATTAACGGAAGAAATTATTTAATCTTGAATGGTTCGGCAATTAGTGCAGCACCTACAATTAATAATGTCTTTCTGTCTCCTAGAACGCACAATAAATACGTTGATAATTTGAATAATGAAAAATATTTTTCCGCTGACTTTTCTTACTTGGTAACTTATCCTATCTTTAAAATGCGATTGACAGGATATTATACGCAATTTTACGATCTTTCAAAATTGACCACTTTTTATCATGATGATTATGGAGCTTTAGTAAATTATTCAATGACAGGTATCGACCAACGTTATATGGGTATTGAACTCGGTTTTGATTTGAAATTAGGAAATAGATTTTCGTTGGTAGGAGCGGCTAATATCGGAGATTATACATATACTAATAATCCGGAAGTAACAATCATTGCAGATAATGGTTACGCTATGCTTATCGGTGATGAGACTTCGGCTTCGCATACTGTCTATTTTAAAAATTATCATGTTGCCGCCGGACCTCAAGTTGCCGGAAGTGTCGGTATAAAATATAACTATGATTATTGGTGGGCAGGGATTAATGTGAACTATTTCGATAGAATGTATGCAGATATGAATCCGGAAAGACGAACAACAGCTGCCAGAGGTACACTGGACGAAAATTCGGAACTGTTCCATAGTATTATTGATCAAACACGCTTAAAAAGACAATTTACGGTCGATGCTTCGCTTAGTAAATCTTGGAGAGTTAAAAAATATATCATAGGATTCAATTTAAGTGCTACAAATATTTTGAATAATAAGAATTTAGTAACTACGGCATGGGAACAGTATCGTTTTGATTATAAAAAGAACGATGTTAACAAATATCCTATAAAATATTATTATGCCTTCGGTACAACTTTTTATGCAGGATTTAATATAACTTTTTAGTTAGCACTAACTCTTTTAATTAAATAATGATACATAAATATTAATGACCATGAATAAAATAACGAGAAATATTAAAAATTTAATACTTTTTGCCATATTGTCTCTATTTCTTTTTTCTTGTGATAAAGAGGTGGCAATAGCTCCTTATATAACCTATGACGGAGAGGCAAATTGGACTATTCGTGAACTGTTGGAGTATGGCGAGGGACAACTTCCGGATAGTACTATTACAGGAATCGTAGTTAGTAGCGATGAGCAAGGGAATTTTTATAAAACATTAGTTATTCAAGATGAGACAGGAGGAATACAAATAAAAATTGCTAATACATCTCTTTTTAATAGATATCCGATAGGACAGCAAGTTTTTGTAAAATGTCAAGGTTTACGACTTGGTCAATATGGTGGTCTTCCTCAAGTAGGTACTCTCAACCCGGATGATCCCACCCGATTAGCAGATATCCCTTCCAAATTAGAGTTTAATCATATTTATAGACACGGACTCGTGAAAAAAGAACCTGCTCCGTTTACTATTACGGCAACTACTACGGAAGCCGATTTATTAGATCATTTGAATATGTATATTGAAATTCCGGATGTCTCTTTCAAAGTAGTCGGAGTTCCTTTTGTAGACCCTTATGCCGCTATTGCCTATACTTCACGTGAACTCTCTCTCTCTATTGGCGGAAAGAAATTAGTCGTTAATACAAGTAAATACGTTAAACCTCAAATTGCCCTCGCACTAACCCCTCCGGGAAAAGGTACGGTTCGTGGCATCCTTACTAAATTTAATAACGATTATCAAATCGTCCTTCGTTCAATTAAAGATATTGATTTTAAAATTGCTAAAACGATTTACGATTTAGAGGAACACCTTGAAGAACCGATGTTTGGTTGGCGCCAAGTTAAAAGAAATGCCAATGGGGTTGAATGGTCAGTAATGAAAAGTCAAAAGTCATTCCAAATAATAGGAAATAACGAAGAGAGTGATTCTTGGCTTATTTCTCCAAATTTGGATTTATCAACTTGTTCAAACCCCTACATCGAATTGGAAAGAATGATACTGCCGCTGTCAGATACGCACTTTTCTCTTTACTATTCAACAGTGAATTATAATCCCAATGACCCATTTCAGATAAATAATTGGACGGAAATGATTCTGCCGGCTTATAATAGTGAAGTATGGGATTATGTTAATCTTACACTCCCGACCTCTGTGAAAGCTGTCGCCTTGAGATATAGTGGTTCTGATGCAAAAGTATATGTCAGAGCAGTGAAAATAATAGGACTTGAACAATATTAATAATAATATAGAAAAATCAAAAAAATGAGAAAAAATATAGTTGTTTTGTTTTTATTAGGGCTAATAGTTGCTTTTTCAGCTTGTGATAAAAAGTATGAAGAGCCTAAATTTGAAATTCCAAAATATACCGGACCGGCAGCTAACCGTACAATAGCCGATATTAAAGCACAATACGATAATACCGGAACTGCTCATGTAGATTCCATTGCCCGGAAATCAGATCCTGATTTTATTGTTAGGGCTGTTGTTGTAAGCTCGGACGAAGGAGGGAATTTTTACAAATCTTTGGTCGTTCAAGATTCAACGGGAGCTATTGAAATAGAAATTAATAAAACGGGTATGTACCCCGAATATCAAGTGGGACAAGTGGTATATATTAAATGTAATGGGCTTTGTGTAGATATGTACGGAAAGAAAATAAGCGGCGAAATCAAAGGTTATTACAGAATGGGCTGGATTTACCAAGATGCTGTGGGACAAATAAATGCCAATTTTGTCGATGACTACATCTTTAAAGATGGGCTCCCAAAAGTTGAAAATGCTTCTGTATATACAATTGATAGGAATAATATTTATATAGTTGAAGCTTACGTCGATATGGCTGACGATCCTATGGTTTGTCGTTTAGTTGAGATTCAGAATTGCATTTTTAATGAGGCTTCTTTCGGGAAACCGCTATCCGGCGATATCGCTACGACGGAGCATCGCATTGCATGGATTGCAGGCACTGAAGGAATACCCGATATCCCCGTAAGTAAAATAATCGTTCGTACAAGTAATTATGCAACATTTAGAGGAATGAAAATCCCTGAAACACCTTGTACGGTTAGAGGAATTTTATCTAAATATGGTGATACGTATCAATTACAATTAAGAGTTAAAGAAGATTTCATAAAGTAATGGGAGTTAAATTTAATTCAATTGAGGAGGCAATTGAAGATTTTAAAGAGGGAAAATTCCTTATCGTTGTTGATGATGAAGATCGTGAAAATGAAGGCGATTTTATAATCGCCGCTGAGAAAATTACTCCGGAAAAAGTTAATTTTATGCTTACGCACGGGCGCGGCGTCCTGTGCGTGCCTATGTCAACGGCACGTTGTTATGAACTGAAATTGGAGATGCAAGTTCCCAATAATACCTCTCTTCACGGCACTCCGTTCACAGTTACCGTCGACCTTCTAGGACACGGTTGTACTACCGGAGTTTCAATGCATGACCGAGCCGCTACTATTGCCGCCCTCGCCGATAAAAATACAAAACCCGAAGACTTGGGACGCCCCGGACATATTAATCCCTTATGTGCCAGAAATGGCGGCGTCTTGGTGCGTGCCGGACATACGGAGGCAACAGTCGATTTGGCTAAGTTAAGCGGACTTTCTCCCGTAGGTGCGCTGATTGAAATTATTAATCCGGACGGGACCATGGCAAGATTGCCTCAATTGTACCAATTTGCTAAAGAACATAATATTAAATTAATCTCAATTCAAGATTTAATAGCTTATCGTATTCGTACGGAAACACTTATTAAAAAGGAGCAAACAGTTAAGTTACCCACAGAGTGGGGGGAATTTGACCTTACCGCCTTTACACAATTAAATACAAATGAAACACACCTCGCACTGACAAAGGGAGAATGGAAAAAAGGAGATAGCGTTCTCGTACGTGTGCACTCTTCATGTGTTACCGGCGACATTTTTGGCTCGTGTAAGTGCGATTGCGGTTCACAACTCCATAAATCTATGCAAATGGTTGAAAAAGAAGGAAAAGGTATAGTCTTGTATATGAATCAAGAGGGTAGGGGAATAGGACTTATCAATAAATTGAAAGCCTATCACTTACAAGAATTAGGACGCGATACCGTAGAAGCAAATATAGAGCTGGGATTTCGTGCCGATGAACGAGACTATGGTATCGGAGCACAAATTTTACGTGAACTTAAGGCAGTGAAAATAAGACTTATCACTAATAATCCGACTAAACGTGCCGGATTGCTTGGGCACGGTATTCAAATTGTCGAAACGGTTCCTATTATCATAGAACCTAATAAGATAAATGAAAAATATCTAAAGACAAAACAGGATAAAATGGGGCATAAACTTAAGTTTTAGCTTTTTACGTCCATCGCATTTCGTAAGGCACTGCCCATGAGCATGAAAGCTAATACTAACGACATAATTGCGAGCCCTGGAATGATAGCCAAATAAGCATTATCTAAAACAATGTAAGCATAGTTTTCTTTTATCATTGTCCCCCAAGAAGGCATGGGAGGTTGAACGCCGATGCCCAAGAAACTTAACCCCGCTTCCATTAATATCGCAGAAGAAAAATTTGAAGCGGCAATAACGACAATAGTACCCCATAAGTTGGGTAAAATATGTTTGAAAATGAGATGAAAGTTGTTAAAACCCAACGCTTTCCCCGCTTCGATAAAATCTTTCTCACGTAAACTGATGGTCTGCCCACGCACAACCCTCGCTACATCTACCCACATCGTTAAACCAATTGCTATGAAAATCTGCCAAAAACCCTTACCTAAAGCAAAACTTATCGCAATTACCAATAATAAAGTAGGAATAGACCAAACAACGTTGATTAAATAAAGTAAAATATCATCAACCTTCCCTCGATAAAAGCCTGCTATTGAGCCAACTAAAATGCCAATTACTAACGCAATAAATACGGAAATAAAACCTACCGATATACTAACACGACTCCCCATCATGAGTTGACTCAAAACATCTCGCCCGTACCGGTCAGTGCCTAAAGGAAAATGATACGTTTTTACGGGTTCAACACTCTTCAAATCCGTTAAAGAGTAAGCAATATAATCCTCCATGTCACTCTGTTCGAACAGCAAAACATAAAGAGAATCGCCCCTTTGATGCCATTTCTCAATTGGAACTAATTGATATAATGGAGGTTGTCCAAATAACATCCGGCGTAGGAAATTCTCTTCCCTAATTTCACGATCCTGCTTTTTCTGTAACATTTCAACTTTAAATCCCGGCTTTCGTAAGGCAATTTCTAACTGTTGACGATTACAGTAAGGCGAATTATCAGGAGTTATGAGATAACCCAAAATAGCGATAACAATAACGATTCCAATATAAATTATTGAAACCATTCCTTGACTCTCTTTTTTAAACTTCTTCCATGTTAAAGAGCTTAAGGAAACGGCTTGGTACTCTTTTGGTGTTCGCTTTTTGAAGAATTTAAATTTCATCTGATAACACTGTTGACTTATTAAAAATCTTTCTCGAACACTTCACTCACTTTTTTGTAAACCTTTGGAAATTCCTCTTCGGTTAATTCTAACATCTCTCGTTTATCCATTCCGTAATGTTCTTCACTTAAACGTAAAGTTTCTATAAAGGCATCTACCTGTTTTAAATTATAATAGACTTCTAATTTTGAATACCATAAATCCCAAAAGAGTGGCAAACCCTTTTCAGCTTCTTCGTAACAAATTAAAGCATCTTTATATTTTTTTGCAAGAAAATGAGCCCTCCCGTAAAAAAACAGATAAATGGGGTCGTCTCCGGTTATATTAATTAACTCATCTATTGTTGCATAAGACTCTTTAACGTGTCCGTTATTCGAGTAAAAAAGCAATTTATGAACTAACTCGCAACGTTTATCTAAATGTAAACCTTCTAAAAAATCAATAAATCCCTTAGGATTATGGAGGTATTGAACTTGAATAAGTTGCTGTTGATAATAAGGATACTCTTTAAGCAACGCTTCGTTTGTTGTTAACAATTCAAGAGCGGCTGCTATTATTTCCTTTTGAATAAGAGAGTCGATTTGTAAAAAAAGTGAAATAATGCCTTTAGAATCGGTTTTTAACAAAATAGAGTATAACATGGAGTATTTAACTTTATCAGTAAAAGATATCCCAAGATTATAATTAAAACCCTCTTTAATTTTTAATTCATTATTAACGGTATCAACCTCGTAGTCTTCAATATAAATACTCCAATTCGAGTACAATCTAAAAATAAGATGATGTTTGTTCTCCTTTTCGTAATAGGAGATTAGTTTAAAATGTCCTCCTTCGTTAAACTCTTTTAAAACAAAATCTCCTTGATGAATAGCTTGTTTAAAGAGGGCTTTCCCGAATTCGGCGTCTAAACTACTGTATATTAAAGAGTTCTCTGATATTTTTTCTTTAATAAAATTTGTGTCAATAGCTCCATTGAAAAAATTTGCATCATCATTATAAATTGCTCTTTCTATTTGGTGTCCGAAGATTGTAACGGTCTCTTCATTGAGTTGTATTGGAACTTCTTCTATCTTTCTCTTTTTGTCTACGTTGCAAGAGAGAAAAATAGAAGAAGTCAATAGGAAAAATAGAACACTTTTGATAGACAATTTCTTAGTCATATAACAACTAACTCAAATCAGAGTAAGACTATTTTTTAATTCCTAAAATTTCGAGTCCTTGGTTAAAACGGATATCGCGTGGAATTCCGGCGCCGTTAATTTTATCTAAATCTGCTTGTAAAGCCGCAGGAATGGAGCCATTCTCGTTTCTATATTTTTCAGCAAATGCTCTATCTCCGGTAGCTTGTGTTTTTAAGATTAAACCGGACCATTCGTTGATAGCCTCCTTAGATTTTTCAAAATCAATATGGTATGTGCCGTCTTCGTTTCGTGTGAAAGCGCCGGCTTTCTCCATGAAGTTATAGCACATCATATTTGCCTTTCCGTGCGAACTGGAAGCACCGAATCTTACAGAACGTAAAATGCCTGCAATGTATGTCGTAATAGCCTCTTCAACACTCAAATCCTTGATTTCACCCTTCTCAATCAAATTACAAACTAAGAAAAGTCCTAAAATGTCAGCTTTTGCTTCTTCCCAAGAGGTTTTTTCACTTCCCATAGCATCGTCAACGCTACCTTTGCCGTTAATTGTTTGTTTAACACCCAATCCGTGCGCAACTTCATGAAACGTTACATTCCAGAAAAAAGCATCAAATTTCAGATATTCTTGTTGTTCCGGCTCAATAATTAATTTACCGATAGGTAATAAAATTTTATCAAATTTAGCTTGCATGCTATTGCGAAGTTGAAGTCGTCTTGCCCCTTTCTTTTCTTGAACGCGGTCATCATTGGGTAAATTGATGGCAATCGTTTTACTGCCCGCATTGCAGTCGCCGGCATAGTAAATAGCATCATATACATTCAAATCGGAAGCCGCTCCCGGTACAAAGGTCTTATATTCCGGTGCACAAGGTAACTCCTTCTGTAAAGCAGGTAGTAAAGCTATAAAATGCGCTAAATCCGCACTTCTTTTAACGTCTTTAAGCAAAATGAATGCCTCATAAGAAGCTTTTGCTTCGTTAAGCTTATCGTCATAGTTTTCAATAGGTCCAAAAATAAAATCAATATTTCCATCTTTCATATCCATCCACGCCATGTCACTCGCAAAATAATCGTCCGTTTGAAATGCTTTCTTCCGTTCAATGAGATAATTCTTAAGTCCCTTGTTTTCACAAATTTCAATAGCTTTGTCAAGCAATTCACAAACTTTCGTCAACTCCTCGCGATACTCATCTCTATACCAAACGGTCTTTAATGCCCCCGCTTCGTCTCTTCGCAATACCGTGTATAAACTCTTCTTAGTCGTGTCGCTAAAATTGGCGTACTCCTCAGCTGTAATGTCAATGGGATAGTACTGACAACCCAGCGGTTTTGCTCCGTAGCCTTGAACAAACGGCTTGTTGTTATCCAATCTGTCCCAAGGTCCGTAATTGATGATGGCAAAATCTTTTGTTGCCGCATCTTGAATGGTATCAATTAAAGATTTGTCCCCAAAAGTTTGTTTCCAAAATAGTCCATCCATAATTTCACCGATTTGCATGAAAATGGGAATAAGCTCTTTCTCGTTCTCAGACAGATTATTATATAAGTCCGAATGTAAATCCACAAAAGCATATTCTGCCACCTTGAGCTCCATCTCCGATTGTACGTTAGGAGTCTCCGAAGCATCTTTTTTCGATTTACATGAAATTGTCATAGCGATAAAGCTAATTAAACAGATTAAAAGTGTAAAAGTTTGTTTTTTCATGGTAAAATAAATTTTGAATTATTAATAAAATTAAAATATTTCGATTTTGTATAAAAGACTATTATTAAAACTTGATGTAAATTTGAGAACCGATAACTCCATCTTTACGTTTCGTAAATGTAAAAGCAAGTGCCGTAAGGTGTTGCGAATAATAAGAGGAAGTCTCCGTATCACTCCAAAACTCTTTCTTATTATTGGAATTTGATAATAAAAAGACAAATTGTGAAGCTATTTCCGAAGGTAAATTCACTTCTACTGAACGGTATAGAGGAGCATCGGCTAAAGTATAAGAATTAGAGTGAAGTTGGTCGAAGTACCTCTGCAATGACGATATCGAATCTGCTAAAATAAAGTAACCGCTAGAATAACTAAAGTAATTATAAAAAGTCGCATTTTTCGTGCATATCTCCTTTTTCTTTTCTTTATCAATTTTATAAATTAGTTGTTTCTTATATCGTGTGGCAGAATCTAAAGAGTAATCTACGGGGAATAGAGCTTCGGGCGTACTGTATTGCTCATTCGTTTTTAATAAAAGAAAAGATAATAAAACGCTGTCCTGTAGCAATTTAAACTGAAAATGCGTGCTGTCTCCCGCTACCGTTCCATAATAAAAAGTGGAAAATGGAAAATGTTGAGCCGGAAAATGTTGTAGCGTGTAAGGCTCGTTCAAAGTATTGAAAAAATCATCCTGAGAATGAAAATAACCATTTAAAAACATCTCAGAAGAAGAAAACGAAATTTGATAGGCAGACCACGAACTCTTTTCTGCAAATGAAGCTAAGTGAGTCCGATAGATAGACGACAAATGCGTCGCCGCCTGCTTTAGAAAAATAGCATGATTAAAGAGTATCCAATTCTGTTTTTCACTCTTTTCCGTAATCGAATACACTTTTTTAAACTCCTTTTTAGAAGTAATGTTTTGTAACTGTTTGTGTTGCTGAATAGATTTTTTTAATAAAGATAGATTTTCACTAATCGAAAATAGAGAGTGATGACAAACAAAATAAAACTGTTTATAATGTGTTCCGTACGTATAGATTCGCTCTTTTTCAAATTCTACATAATTGCGGCGGTCAATTTGCAAAGAATTGAGTAAAGAGTTGAAATTTAACTCCGACATTTGAGTAGAGTATAAAAGAACTCCCTTATTTTCAACAAAATGGCCGGACGCAATAATATTGTTCTCCTTTTTTTGATGTTTTGAGGGAGCTTTATTTACGATAGATTGACAACCTTGAAACGTTTCAAAAAAGAAAACCTCATTTAAAAAGGGCGAAACTTGAGCCAATGTTTTGTTAAAACTTTCATTATCATTTAATAATAAAATGTAAGCCGCATCCACCGGTACAGTTTCTATTAAATTAGCATTATGTTGTTTGAAAAAAATATAATAGAAAAATATACCTAAAAAAATAAGTACAACTCCTAAAAAAGTGCCTCCTAGCAAGACCTTCTTCTTATAAGATTCGTTAAACCATTTCATTATCTTTTTTTTATCACTTGCAAAGATAGAGTTTTTTCTACTACTTTTGCAGTCTATATTTAAAAATGATTTAGAATGATTGAAAAAATTGAGAAAATTAATTATCTGCGTGTAGGATATCAAAAAGATGATATTATTTCGGAGCAATATACGGAAATGCTACTCCATTTCGACGAAGCCGGTAATATTGTAAAACAAGAACACTTTTCCCCCGACAAAGAGATTATCTCAGTCGTGTTAAATGAGTACAACGAGCAAAATCATCTAGTAGTTACTTCGGAATTTGACGAAAATGAAGAGTTGCTGCAAAAGATAGAATATTTCTACAATTTGAATGGGAAAGTCGAACGACAGAATAATTTCTACGGAGAAGGCTCACCGTGCTATGTTACTCGTTTTGTTTACGAAAATAATTTATTAATTCAGCAGGAAGCCTATGTGGAAGAAGATTTGGAAGGAGTTGAGAAGAAATATTTTTACAATGATAACAATCAGTTAATTAAAGAGATACATTTTAATGAGGATGGGAAAGAGCAATATATTTTCGAGTACTCCTATTTCGAAAATGGAACTTTGAAGCAAACAACTAAGATAGAAGTTCTTGAAAAAGATAAACGTACCTACGATTACGAATATGATGAAAGAAATAATAGAGTTAAAGAGTTGATTTACAATTACAACGACGAATTAATAAGTAAAAGTTATACAAAGTATAATGATGAAAACCGTGTTGTAGAGGTTGAAGAGGAGGATTTGAACCAATATAAGCTCACCCAATACCAATATGAGGGGGAAAATGTAATCAAAGTATCTATTTTGGATAAAAATAAGAAAATAATTTCGTGGACGGAATTTATCTATGACGAGTCGGGCAAGAACAAGCAATTAACTCAATACATTACCGATGAGGTAGATCCCGAAAGTTATCGTAAGTTATATGAAATAAAAAGAACATATTCACTTGACGAATAGAGGAAAGAATAGACCTTTTAAAAATTACAAGTTCCTATTAATTTATAACTTTTAATTCATAATTTTTATTAGGGCGTGCCCCCTCGCTCCGCTCGGGGGCGGCGCCCTAATACATAGATATAAAAATGATTTTAAAATTTAAAAATTAACTTTTTTTAATAGAGTATCAAAATAATGTTTAATTTTGCAAAACCAAAAACGAAGCTATATTATGAAAGAACAATCATTATCTATGGATACCGGTTCTGTGCCACTACGTAAGAAGAAACATCGTTTGCGTTATCGCGTAGCGGTCATTGGAGGCGGGAGCTGGGCAACGGCGATTGTAAAAATATTAGCGGATAATTTAGAGCATATTCATTGGTGGGTGCGAGAACCTGAAATTGTGGAGGGAATTAATAAATATGGTCATAATCCTCTCTATATGAGTTCTATCTTTTTTAATCCTAAGGAGATAAAAGTGAGCACCGATTTGCGGAAAACAGTTGCCAGAGCGGACTATGTTATTATTGTTACGCCTTCTGCGTTTTTGCACGATACGTTAGCGCCTCTTAAAAAAAGTAAATTAAATCGTAAAAAGATAGTTACCGCCGTGAAAGGGATTGTGCCGGAGACAATGCAAGTAATTACCGATTATTTGCGTAGTGAATTTAATATTCCGGTTTCAAATTTATCTATCGTCAGTGGTCCGTCGCACGCAGAAGAGATTGCCCAAGAAAAATTTACTTTTCTTACCGTTGCGTCTGAAAATTTAGAGCTGGCAGAAGTAGTTGCAAAAATGTTTACGAATCGTTATGTGCGAACTTCCGTTTCGAATGATATTATGGGAGTGGAAATGGCGATTGTGCTTAAAAATATTTATGCACTTGGAGTCGGAATTTATAGCGGTTTGGGCTATGGTGATAATTTTATTGCCGCCTATATATCAAATTGTGTTAAAGAGATGAAAGATTTTGTAAATCAGCTTTACCCAAGCTCTCGTACATTGGCGGACTCCGTTTATCTCGGCGACCTGTTGGTTACTTCGTATTCGCGATTTAGTAGAAATAGACTTTTTGGGAATATGATTGGGCACGGCTTATCGGTTCGCATTGCCCAACTTGAGATGAATATGATAGCCGAAGGATACTACTCCTGTCGCTGTGTGTATGAGATTAATAAAAAATATAACCTGAAAATTCCAATTGTGGAAACTATTTATGGGGTTTTATACGAAGGCAATAATGTGGCTTCGGAAATGAAAAGAATTGCCGAATCTTTCATATAAAATTGAAAAAAACTACTTTTTTAGGTTTATTTTTCTAATTTTAACTTTTATTTTACTCTCTGTTATTAAAAAAATGTATTTTTGTTTAATTAAAAAGAGTAAATAAAATATGAAACCGTTTTCTTTAAATAATGCAATTGCAAAATTACAATTATTAGTAATTTTCCTATTTCTTTTTCCGCTGTCGTTTGTAAAAGCTCAATCTCCCTCTAACTGTTTGTCAACTGAAATTTTACAAGTTATTTATCAGCATGATGTTGACCATTTGGATGAGATTCTTTCACCGCCAAAATGGATACGAATTTCACAAACGGAGAAGCAACAATTAATTTTTGATAATGATACCGTATCCTATAGAGAGACGGTTTGGCAATTTACAATGAGTTTCAATTATATTTTATTGAAAATGTATGATAACCCCGGTTTTAATAATATTATGAAACTTTCAATCAATGAAGAGTGTTATCAGATTCTTTTTCAAGAGTTACAACGAGTTATCCGAACCCTATCGCAAGCCAAACAGACGATAATACGAGCACTTTTCTATTTGAAATGACTCCCAATTCAAATGCTATTTTTACGGAAAGAGTTGATGAAGAGAGTAAAGAGTTTACATTTTTATATTTTAATCCTACCGAAATTTCCGAACAAGCGAAACTTTATCAAGAAAATAAAATAAAACAGATAGAAGAACAGAAGTTGCAGGAAGCAAATTTTCTTTATAGATTGCAGCTTTCAGATTCTTTATATGAAATTGGGGAGTTTGAGCAGGCTTTTTCGCAGTTAGATTCCGCTTTTCCTCCTCAAAAATATGAGGAAATTTACCATGAAAAGAGAAAATTAGTTGAATTGGCAATTAAAAACAGAGATGTTGCACTTTTGTTGGAAGAAGGGAAAAATTTCCTCGCGAAAAATCAATTTTATAAAGCTAAAGAGAGTTTTGAAAAAATTATCGCTTTAGATTCCTCTCACCTGTTTGCTAAAGAACAGTTGGTTGAAATTGAGAAGAAAATTGAAGTTTTGTCTATTCGAGACAAAAAGATTTTTGATTATTATGAAGCGTACCCTGCTGTTATGGACTCTTTGCATTCTAGAATTGAGGATTGGTTAAATAAATTTATAGAAGATTTGCCGTGCGGAACTTTACAAGGAATAGTTGAAATAAAGGTTGATACGCTTGGTAAAAATCAATCTCTATTTTTGTTGGACACATTTATTTGTGATACTTCTATTTATAAAGTTAAAAAGGAGAAACTTGTTGCTTTTATTGATTCGTTGCTATCTTCGCCCGATATTTTACCGGTTACCAAAGAGAATATTTTTGTACAGGCGAGTTCTCAAATTCAGCTATCTCTAATTTGGGAGACCAAAGAGTTGGTAGCGAAATTTAACCAATATAAAGTTAAAATTCATAAAAAAGATGCTCCGTGGGCTACTATGATTGACACTATCTTATTTTCAGAACTTTATCCCACAGGGAGTTATTTTTTCAATGTTAAGGATAAAAAGTTTAACAATCATTCTTTTACGGATATTTCTTTAAAGAAGATGCGGTTTGTCGGACCTGAGGCGGCGTTCTATTCGATGCTCTATCCCGGTATTGGCACAATTTTAACGACTCAGAAAAAACATGGTATTGGAGCGATGACGGCATTTACAATTTTCGGTGCCGGAACGCTTACTTCTTATATTTATAGCAGGAAGTTAGCTACGCAAGCCGCTCAATACCCATTAGATTCAAAGGAGTATGAAAAATATAAAATGAATAGTAATCTATTGGCAATAGGCTCTTATGTGGGCATCGGCGTGTGCGGAGTTATCTATATTTCCGATGTGGTTACGGCTTTGGTAAAAGGAATAGATAATTTGAAAAAAGCGAGGACATTCAAGAAAAATAGAATTGAAAGACCAACGGAGCTACAATACGAACCTATCGAATTTATTAAGTAGGTTTGTGCCGTGATAATTGTCCGTATTTTAGATTAATCTCGTTATTGTCAATCAATTGTCGTATAACTTTTACTAACTTTTCTTCTTTAAAATCTTTATTTAAAAGTGTAACAACTTCGCGAATGGAGTAGGTTTTATTCGTTAAAAGAGTTAGAACCGCTATTTTCATATTTTGAAATTCCTTTTCGGTAACGGTGTGTAATCTTTTTTTAATGCATATATCGCAAGCTCCGCAGGTCTGGCTCTTCATTTCGCCAAAATAGCGTAAAAGCACTTGACTGCGACAACTATTTTCTTCTTTAACATAATCAATGACAGCATTTAATCGCTGTTTTGCTACTTTTTTACGTTGGTTATAGTGTTCGGCATCAAGCGTTATATCATAATCGCGAATTCTGTCTTCAGTAAAAATAAGCGTGGGCTTAAGAGTTTTCGGACGATAAGAGATGATTTTTAACTTATGTATCTTTTTGAGGAGAGCTACCACCTCTTCTTCGCTTCGGTCGGTTCTTCGGGCAATTTCGGCTTCATTTATTTTAACAAAATCGGTAAAAAGAGCACTGTATGAACGCAGTAAAACTTTGAGAAAGTCGTATAATTCCGGATATTGTTGCTCGAAAATATCAAGTGCCTTTTGATTGGCAAGTACGTGCATGACCGAGACTCTGTTTTCGTCTTCAAGATAGAGTAAAAGTCCGATTTTTTCAAGATATTTTATCGCATGATAAAGAATGGTGATATTTGATTTTGAGATTTTGGCAAACATTTCCAATTCGAAAGGGAAACTGCTGTTTTTCCCGCTACGTATAGCGATTTGATAATAGTTGACAAGTTTAAGATATATTTGCCGAATCTGGTCGATGGTTGGAAAGGTTAACGCAAAATTTCGTTTCAACTCCTTTATATCATTTCCGTCATACAGCATAATGGCTACGGAGCTTTTCTCGTCTCGTCCTCCTCTGCCCGCTTCTTGAAAGTAGGCTTCGAGCGTGTCGGGAATGTCAAGATGAATGACGAAACGGACGTCCGGCTTGTCAATCCCCATTCCGAAAGCATTGGTTGACACGATAATACGTGTTTTATTTACCATCCAATCGTTCTGTTTCCGGTCACGGGTTGTCGTGTCCAAACCGGCATGGTAATAGTCGGCACTGATACCGTGTTTATTTAAAAAGTCGGCAATCTCTTTTGTTTTTCTTCGATTTCGGACATAAATTACCCCTGTGCCGGGATAACGTTGAACAATACGCAACATCCGTCCGAATTTATCTTCTTCTTTAACTACATAGTAGATGAGATTATCCCTTTTAAAACTCTTTTGGAATAGGTTTTTCTCTTTAAATATTAATTTCTCTTGAATGTCAATTACAACTTCGGGCGTTGCCGTGGCGGTAAGTGCTAAAATCGGAGCTTCGGGAAAGTAGGGACGAATCGTTGCAATTTCGAGATAGGGTGGTCGAAAGTCATATCCCCACTGTGATATACAGTGTGCCTCATCAACTGCAATCATTGATACAGGTAATTTTTCCAGAGATGCACGAAAGGTATCGGTTTTAAGTCGTTCGGGAGAGAGATACAAGAATTTGAAATCCTTGTCGAAGGTGGCGTTATTTATTATCAGCTCTATCTCTCTGTAAGGAAGTCCCGAGAATATGGCGGCGGCTTTAATACCCCGTTTTTTTAAATTCTCTACCTGATCTTTCATAAGGGCGATGAGCGGCGAGATGACAATACAGAGTCCCTCTTTGGCAAGGGCAGGGACTTGAAAGCATATTGATTTGCCTCCCCCGGTCGGCAAGAGCGCCAACGTATCTCTATTTTGCATTACCGATAGAATAATATCTTCTTGTAAGGGGCGAAAAGAGTCGTATCCCCAATAATGTTTGAGAATTTGGTGTATTTGTAATGAAAAATTTGAATTTGGAGCGTTATTACTCATGTAAAATTACTATCCAAATTAATTATCTTTTGCTGCTGAGTCGGCGGCTTCGATAATAGCTATAAATTCTGAGGTTTTAAGCGAAGCACCGCCGATTAGTCCGCCGTCAATATCGGGTTGCATAAAGAGATTTAGGGCGTTTTTGGCGTTACAGCTACCGCCATATAAAATGTAGGCATTGTAGGCAGTTTCAGCACCATATTTTTTCTCAATCAGTGAGCGGATAAAGGCGTGCATCTCTTGTGCTTGTTTGGGGGTTGCCGTTTCGCCCGTGCCGATAGCCCAAACGGGCTCGTAAGCAATAATGACGTGCCCAAACATCTCTTTATTCAAATGAAATAAGCTCTCTACAAGTTGTTGTTCAACAATTTTAAAGTGCTCATTGTTTTTTCGCTCTTCCATCGTTTCGCCGCAGCAAACAATCGGAATAAGCTGCTGTTTGTGCAATAAATCTACTTTTTTAGCAATTGTCTCATTAGTTTCATGAAAATATTTGCGTCTTTCAGAATGTCCTACAATACAGAAATTAACCTTAAGCGCTGCTAACATAGAGGCGGAAATTTCGCCGGTATAAGCGCCGTTTTCATATTCGCTACAATTTTGGGCAGCAATTGAAAAATTATACTCTTCCGCTAAATCGGTAGCTAACTCAAGATAGACGAAGGGAGGGCTAAGCACAACTTCACTATTTGTATGAAAGCCTTCAAGAGCATCGCCGATAGCAATTATTAAATCGTTTGCCTCTTCAAACGAGAGGTTCATTTTCCAATTTCCGATAACTAATTTATTTTTCATTTTATTGATTAGTAAGAAGTTAAAGTTTTATTTATTAGTTAGATGTTTGTAATCAAAACTTGATTTTAAAACATTTACAAAAATAATATAAAAACCGATACTCTCCTTAATGAATAAAATGAATAAGTAGGGGAGAGGGGCGAATTATCTCTTACCCCTAATGAATATGAATATCCTTAATAATGTTGTTAAGCCCAATAAATTCGGCACAGGTGATAATACTTCCAATCATCACCCCCAAAATACCGTGCGTGTTAATGTTTTGGCCCGTGAGAAAAAGATTGGGAATCTTAGTGCGTTGTGAAATGTATGTTTGAACGGGGAGATTGGTGTCGCGTAATATGCCATACATAGAACCTTCTTTTGTCGCGGTGTAGTCGCGGTAAGTCAATGGAGTTGAGGTTTCGTAATACTCAATATTGTTCATTATGCCGGGGAAAGAATCGTTGAGTTTTTTTATAAAACGTTCTGCTTTTTCTTCCTTAAACTGTAAGTAAGCCTCGCCGCGTTTGCCGATTGTTGTATTTTCCCATTCCCTAACATCATCAAATTTCATGTATCCGCTTAATTCGGCACTTTCGGCGAAAGTCATCTCTTTTTGATTGCATTGGTGCATAAATAGATAGGATTGAGGCCATTTTTCAGGATTATAGTTATTTGTCTCCCATAAATCGTCAAATTCATAAAAATAGAAATTGGAGTTCAAATAGGGGACACTGTCGGGTTTAAATTTGATATAAACAGTGAAATTTCCTATCGAATTTTCAAGATGTTTAATCCGTTCTTTATAAATTTTCCGAATAAGCGGCGACTCAATTTTCTCCATTGTAATTTCAGGGTGGACATTAGAAATGAAGAATTTACCTGTAATGAGTTCTCCTTCTTTTGTCTGAATTGCCGTAGCACGTGTGCTATCACAAATAATCTTATCAACTTCCTGTGAGGTGATAATTTCTCCCCCAAAAGAGCGAATGGAATTAGCTAACGATGAGGCTATTACGTCGCTTCCGCCAACGATACGATAAGCACTTTGAATGTAAAAATTTTTAATGAAAGCATGAATGTAAATGGGGGTTTTATCTTTTACCCCCGCATAGAGAGGTAAATTTCCAATTAATACATTTTGCAACTCTTTATTCGAAGTGATTGATTCTATAAACTCGTTAACCGTTGCTTTAATAATATTAGGTTCAATAATTATGTGATTATTAATCTCTTGCAAATTGTTAATAGGCGATGCGTCTGCGATAGCACGAATTTGCTTAACGTACTCTTTTATCTCTTCTCTATTTTTAGGGAATGACTTGGCTAAGGTTTCGATAAAATTTTCGTATCCGTTGGCATAATAGTATTTTCTTCCTTGAAGGGATATTGTTTCGAAGCCGTTCGGGTCAAGAGGGGATAGGGTAACGTCTTTATTCAAATTAAGATAAGAAAAGAAAGAATGAAGAATTTGACCGGGTTGCATACTGCCGATATAGTGCATGCCGGTATCAAATTTGATTCCTTTACGTTTGAAAGTTTGTAGACAACCTCCGATTTGATGGTTTTTTTCAACAATAATGACTTTATAGCCGTTTTTAGATAAAATATATCCGCAAACCAAGCCTCCCAATCCGCTTCCAATAATAACTACATCATACTGAGCTCCCATATCTCTTTTTTTATTGATTAACATATATTAAATTAGCCGGAACTGAAGGACAATGGCGTGCAAGCGCTAATTTTTCAGGGTCCGGGTCGGAGGCAATGATTGTGAGGTTCTTTTTTACCAAAGCCGCTAATAGTGTGTAAACTCCGTACTCGCAGTCCGTTACGTAATGCGTCCCCTCATCGGGTAACTGTTCGATTTTTTTCATCCAAACGGAATCTTTTGATAAAATTCGTCTGGCATGTCTCTCAACAATGACACCCTTATAAAAATAATTGTGAAGCACTAAATCACGATAATAATCGGCGGTCTCTTTCTCAAGGGTCAGTTTTTTGTATTCTTCTTTATACAACTGTCGAAATAGTTTAGCAACTTTATAATTTTCTTTATCTTTTCTATATTGCTGATTATCAGGGCTAATTCTCTCTAATATCTTTACCGTAACCTTTCCTTTTCTAAGAATTAATTCGGTCTTAGGGGTTATATGACCAATTCCGTGTGTTATAATAGGAATAATATCCACGTTCAGTTTTTGTGCTAAGTGAAATGCCCCTTGATGAAATCGTTGAATCTCACAATTTGGCGAGCGTGTTCCTTCGGGAAAGACTAAAATGGAGTATCCGTCTAAGATGGCTTGTTGTAAAACAGGAATGTTATTCTCAATTCCTCTATTAATCGGGTAGTAGCTGGCATATCGAAGCACCCAGCCGTAAAATGGGGAGTTCCAGACGGTTTTATTAGTTAAGCAAATGATTTTCGGAGAGAGCATTAAGGTGTAGAGCAAATCTAAATGAGATTGATGATTACATATAATAATGCCGGGATTAGCAAAGTTCTCTTGAAAGGGATTTTGCACTTCGCAAGGAACTTGTGGCATAACGCGACACAAAAAACGGAATGTTTTGCAAATAGCTTGATGATAGATAAGTTTATGTTTTTCGGTTTTACCGCCCAGGGTGAGTACGAAAAAGCCAAAGATTGAGAGAAGAATCGCTCCGATGGAAAAAACAGTAAAAGCGGCTACGGTTTTAGATAAAATTAGCAAAGTTAACGGCATTTTTCTTGCTTTACCCTTTTTACTGATTAACCATTTAAAAATAAAAGGAGCAATGGTATAGGCGATAATAGCAACGGAAATCATACCTATAATTGAAACCTGTGCCAATGAGAACATGGCGGGGTGCTTGGCAAAAATAAGCGACCCGATTCCTATCAGCATCGTAATAGCTGATAAAACAACCGCTGTTTTATAGGTGTTAAGCATCTTCTTTCCGTAGGAGTACTCGTAAATAAGTCCTTCCATAATAAAAATAGCGTAATCGTCTCCGATACCAAAGATAAACGTAGCTAAAATTATATTGACAATATTAAAATGAATATTAAAAATCCCCATCAGCCCCAATATCCAGATAAATGCGATTGCCATGGGGAGGAAAGTTATAACAGTAATTTCTACTCTTCCAAATGAGATAAAGAGAAATAGCAAGACAATTAAACCGCAAATCCATAAGAGATAGTTAAAATCAAATGAAAGTTCATTTAACATGTTTTGAGTCAGAGTTTTTGTATCAAAAGCGTAACTGTTGGAGGAAGGAAATGCATTTTTTACGCTATTTGCGTCAGTTGGAGAGAGATATAACTGCGTGAGAACAATAGACTTTTCAGGTTTCTCTATTAAAAATTCATTTAAAAAAGTCTGTTTTAAGGTGGTGAAATAATCGGATTCTTCGACTTCAAATTCCGTATTTAATAAATTTTCAAAGCTACTGAAGCTATTTTCGGTAAAACCGATTTTTTTCCCTTCACTTTTTAATAATCTCACCAATTCATCTTTATGTAGTTCTAAAAAGTTATTCCATCGTTTAAGTTTTTCTTGTTGTAATTTTTTCGAGGGAAAGAAAGGACCTACACTTTGGCAACTTTTAATTACTCCTTTCTCTTGGAGGGAGTCAATAGTTAATTTATTCTTTTCGTACTCTTGTAGTGCGGATTCTATATCATCACCTTCGTTAGCTACGTAAATAAGCTGTTGAGACAGAGTCGTGGTTTGGCTCAATTCGTTTAGAGTAGCTCGTTGTTCTTTCGTCATAAAATTAATTTTATTCATATCTTCCTCAAACTTAACTTGATTTGAGAAAAAGCTAAAAAGAACGGTCAAGATAATGATAATCAACACGAGGTATTTATTATTCTCAAAAGAGTAGTCGGCAATTTTATTCCAAATTGTTGAGCGGGCATGTGATTTAGGAGCATAAACGGTATCTTTGAAAAAATGAGGGAGAAAAATAAGGGTAAAAAGTATGGTTCCCGCAAGAGTTAGGGCGGCAAATAGCCCGAAATCGCCCAATAGTTTGGAACGTAGAAAAATTAAGCTGCTAAATGCGGCAATCGTTGTAATGCTACCTACGGTAAGGGGAAAAGCAACATCTCGAATCGTGTATGCGATTGAGGGCTGTTGACGCAAATGTATGACAAAGTGTAGCGAATAGTTGATAGCAATTCCAAATATAATAGAGCCGGTTCCGATAGCAATCGTTGAAATCGTTCCCTTTGTGAGGTATAAACCTGCAAAAGCAAACAGAGCTCCGAAAATAATAGGGAGCAGTAATACGATAAGCGACCTGATATTACGAAAGTAGAAAGATAAAATTAAAATAATGAGTGTTGAGGCAATAATAATAGAGAGGATACTGTCTTTTTTAATTTGCGAAGCGTTGGTAACGGCGATAGCCGCCGCCCCGAAATAAGAAACGTAATAGGCAGTTTCCTCTTGATTCTTTTCAGTTGCAGAACTGTTAAAAGTAGCTATAATATTATCTAACTCATTAATTAATAGTGAGTTATTGTATGTGTCGCTGCTCGGATAGCGAGGAGTTAGAAATATTAAGAGCGATTTTAAATCCTGCGAGAAAATATATCCTTCGTAAGTAGTATATTGACTATTAATTCTAAAATTATTAAGCTCTTTTAGGAATGAAGTCGATAATCGCAAAGGGTCTTGCAGCAGGCTTTTACGGTACATCATGCCAATAGGCGAAGTGAGCATCTTCTTATTCTCTTCTAAAATCGTAGCAATATTTTCAGAAGTTATCAATGTATCCAAGCGTTCATAATCTTCTTCCGTCAAGAAATAAGGGATATTTTGAAACATAAACTCCAAAACATCAAGGAATTGAGCGTCGTCAGTTTTATAAAAAAGCTCTTTCATATGAGAAGTGTCCAACTTGTTGTCAACGAGAGAGATAAAGCTCTCGGCATTTTCAATAAGCTCATCGGGAGAGGAATCGGAAGAATCCGTATTAGTAATTTTTATAATAATTTTATCTGCGGAATTGATATTTTGGAAAACATAGCTAATTCTTTCATTTTCTTTATTTTTAGGCAATATGCTTAAAATATTTTCATCAAATTTTAGCTGAACGGCAAAAAAAGCCAATACGGCAATCAGTATTAAAAGTACAGAAAATAGAAAGATTTTATGTTTATAAAAATAGGCGTATAGGTTAACAAAAAAAGTTCGCATTTACTTTGGCAATAAATCAGAATTGGTTCTTTTTTTAAATATCTTGCAAAAATAAACTTTTTTGTTTTGAATAAAAAGGGAAAAGAACTTTATTCTCCAAAAGTCCGTTTTATAGCTCCTAAATTATTTTTTCTTAATTTTAATTTTTATTAGGGCGTGCCCCCTCGCTACGCTCGGGGTCGGTCTTCGGCTACAAGTCCGCGGGCACAAGCCGTGGGGACGCAAGGCGGCAAAAAGAGCTTCTAAAGTCGCTTTTTTGCCGCCGCGTCCCTAGCGGCTTCCGCCCTTGCGGGCTTTTCGCCTGCGCCCTCACGCAGCCAAGTTGTTCATTTAGAGCCTTTTAGATGTGATGTCGAAACTGAAAAATGGAAAATATAAAATTTAAAACCAACCTCGAAAGAACGACTCAAAAAAAGTCCATATAAATCTTTGTTTATATGGACTTTTTGAAATTTCTATTACCTAAAAAATAGTGTTTGTTTTTAATTGCGAACGCACCGTACAGACATAGCATCGTCCCAATTCCTATTACCTGTAAATACGTTAGGACTATCGTGCCCTATGAAAAAGATGTAGCTCTGCTGAGGATACTGATGCTGAGTGGCAAGCCAAAAGAGAGAATAAGTCCCAAAAAAGGTATACGTATTGGAGTAGAACAAGCCGGCAGGGGGGGCATTAAAACCGCTTGAATTATTGTTGGAAGGATTATTGCCAACGGCACAAGTAGTTGAACTACTGTTCCAGCCCGTAGTAGAAGCGATAGATTTACCGAGATATTCATTATTAGCGTCGCAATGATAAGGAGATTCAGAACCTAAATAGTTCTTCAATTGTGTCCACTCCGCCTCGCTCGGCAAGTGCCAGCCGTTAGGACAAACACCCTGTACTCCGCTCGGGTTGGAGTTGCTGCTACTTGCACCGTTCATCGCTGCCGCCCAATTATACAAATAACCGTAAGTGGTAACATTACTTGCATTATTATTAGGATTCATACGATAAGCAGTGGTAGTACTCATGGTAGCGCTTAATGTAATATTCGTTCCATCGGCAAATCTTGTTACGCGTAAATTTTCCCGCATCCAACATTGAGAACCTAACCGCACAACCAAATAGGTATTGCCGTCAATGTCAGTTACAGGATTACAAGGAGGGGCTGCTGTGGTGAAACTTATTGCGTTCCCATACGCCGTACCTACACTATTAGTGGCATAAGCACGTATGTAATAGGTTGTGCTAGGTGTCAGACCATTAATAGTACTTATAAAAGTACCCAAACCAGTGCCATTATCCGTAATGTTATTGGCAAGTGACGGATTAGGTGAGGTGCTCCAGCAAATACCGCGAGCTGTAACGGGGGAGTTCCCATCAGCGGTTACATTACCACCGGAAGTCGCTCCCGTAGGAGTAATACCGGAAACTGCACTAGTTGTTACTGTTGGAAGACCCAAAGTTGTAAAACTCACTTCTTCCCCATACGCTGTACCCACACTATTGATGGCATAAGCACGTACATAATAGGTTGTATTAGATGTCAATCCGGAAATATCACACGTAAAAGTACCCAACCCGTTGCCACTACCCATAGAGTTGTTGACAAGTGTTGGTTCGGGAGATGTATTCCAGCAAATACCGCGGGCTATAACAAAAGAATTCCCGTCATCGGTTACATCTCCACCAACACGTGCCCCTGTATCAGTAATATTAGAAATTGCTTCGGTCGTTACTGTTGGAAGTGTAACCAATACGGTGTCAAATAGTAGTGTGAAATCTTCCGAGCCATCTTGAGCTTGTTCTACCGGAACACTCGTAAATTCCACCCCGTTTACGGTTGTAAAACCGTAATATCCCATATTATCACCGTTATTAAAAGGTTTATCACTATTTCCTTTCCCTCTTCCACCTCCATAAACCATAGGATATTCCGAGTTTGCCGAATGATACTCTATCTTGTCTTGCCCTCCACTACTAATATTAATTATTTTAAAAGTGTGTTGGATATCCTCCATCGTTAATGTTAGCAAATATAGTTGAGGCGTGGAAAGATGTACCCTAAGCGTATGTTTTCCTACTGTCAATAACTGCTGTAGTTCTGTGATTTTTTTACCTTGCACATCAAAGAGTGAAACTTGAACAAACTCCTCTTTGACCGTTTGAACGTTAATATCGGAAATTCCGTAAGATGGATTAGGCATCACACTTGAAAATGATGTCAATGCCTCATCAAGAGTAGTAATGCCGGTACCGCCGTAAAGAATTAATACGGTGTCAGGATAGAATATCGTCTCCATCCAACTTTGCGTATAATTGATAATCTGCACCTTATCAAGGCGAACATGCAAATGATTTCTATCTTCGCCGGTAAAACGCAATTCGGTTGTTTGTGCAACCAACGATAAGGTCGTACAAACAATTAAAAAAATAAAGAAATAAACTTTTTTCATAATCTGTTTTTTAAAATTTATATTACCTGAAAAATCAGTGTTTATTTTTAATTGCGAACGCACCGTATAGAGTATCCCCCCTTCCATTCCATGTAACCTGTTGTTGCATTAGGACTATCGTAGCGTACATGAAAGACGTAGCTCTGCTGAGGATTCTGGTGCTGGGTGGTAAGCCAAAAGAAGGAATAATTTCCAACATGGGGGTATCCGTAGTCGTAGAAGGAGCCGGCAGGAGGGGCGCCAAAACCGGTTGAATTATTACTGGAAGGATTATTGCCAACGGCACAAGTATTTGAACTACTATTCCAGCCCGTAGTAGAAGCTAAGGATTTACCAAGATATTCATTATTAGCGTTGCAATGATAAGAAGATTGAGAAACTAAATAGTTCTTCAATTGCTCCCACTCCGTCTTGCTTGGCAAATGCCAGCCATCAGGACAAACACCTTGCACTCCACTCGGATTGGAGTCGCTGCTACTTGCACCATTCATCGCCGCCGCCCAATTATACAAATAACCGTAGGTGGAAACATTACTTGCATTATTATTAGGATTCATACGATAAGCAGTGTTAGTACTTGGGGTCGCACTTAACGTAATATTCGTTCCATTGGCATATCTCGTTACGCGTAAATTCTCCCGCATCCAACATTGAGAACCTAACTGCAAAACCAAATAGGTATTGCCGTCAATGTCAGTTACAGGATTACAAGGAGGTGCGGATGTAGTAAAACTTATTGCGTTTCCATACGCCGTCCCTACACCATTAGTGGCATAAGCACGTACGTAATAGGTTGTACTAGGCGTTAGACCGCTAATATTGCTTGTGAAACTACCCAAACCACTGCCATTATTCGTAACGTTATCGGCAAGTGTCGGATTAGGAGAGGTGTGCCAGCAAATACCACGAGCTGTAACAGGGGAGTTCCCATCAGAAGTTACGTTACCACCACTGATTGCTCCCGTAGGAGTAACACCGGAAATTGCATTGGTTGTTACTGTTGGAAGACCCAAAGTCGTAAAACTCACTTCATTACCATACGCCGTGCCTAAACTATTGATGGCAAAAGCTCGAACGTAATAGGTTGTACCAAGTGTCAATCCGGTAATATCACACGTAAAAGTACCTAATCCGTTCTCTTCACCCCACAAGTTGTCATTGGTTGTCGGATTGGGAGATGTGTTCCAACAAATACCGCGCAATGTAACAGAGGAGTTACCGTCATCAGTTACATTCCCACCGCCGCGTGCCTCTGTATCAGTAATATTGGAAATTGTATCGGTCGTTACTGTTGGAAGCGTAACCAATACGGCGTCAAATAGTAGTGTAAAATCTTCCGAGCCATCTTGGGCTTGCTCTACAGGAATGCTCGTATATTCCACCCCGTTTACGGTTTTATAACCGTAATACCCCATATTATCGCCGATATTAAAAGGTTTATCACTATTTCCTTTCCCTCTTCCGCCTCCATAAACCATAGGATATTCAGAGTTTGCCGAACGATACTCTATCTTGTCTTGCCCTCCACTACTAATATTAATTATTTTAAAAGTGTGTTGGATATCCTCCATCGTTAATGTTAGCAAATATAGTTGAGGAGTGGAAAGATGTACCCTAAGCGTATGTTTCCCTACCGTCAATAACTGCTGTAGTTCTGTGATTTTTTTACCTTGCACATCAAAGAGAGAAAGTTGAACAAACTCCTCTTTGACCGTTTGAACGTTAATATCGGAAATTCCGTAAGACGGATTAGGCATCACACTTGAAAATGATGTCGATGCCTCATCAAGAGTTGCAATACCGGTGCCGGTAGTAAGAATTAATACGGTGTCAGGATAGAAGATTAGTTCCATCCAACTTTGCGTATAATTGACAATTTGCACTTTGTCAAGGCGAACATGCAAATGATTTCTATCCTTGGCGGTAAAACGCAATTCGGTTGTTTGTGCAACCAATGATAAAGTTGTACAAACAATGAAAAAAATAATGAAATAAAATTTTCTCATAAAGTGGATTTTTAATTTATAAAATTATTGGGTATCAGTATATTAAAATCGTCTTTTTATAGAAACTTCTAGCAACAAATATATAAAAAGGTTTTTATATAAACAATATTTTTAATGAAAATTTTTCGATTTCTAACTTGGTAGGTTCCCCAATTATCCAATTTATACATTTTTCACTTTGTACAAACATGCCTCCACTTCCGCAACAACCATCATATACTCGTTTTTCAGTTTCAGGTGCAAGCATTTCAACTAAGAGTTTTACAATGCTGGCAGGAGTATAAAATTGTCCACCTTTTTTCCTTTCTGCGTCTGCAAACTGACCTAAAAAATATTCAAGTGTTTTTATTTATTAATTGTTTCTAAAAAGAGTTTGTTTTTTTTGTATTTTTGTTTTGAATTTTAGAAGCTAAATTTTATGCCTTATGCGGATTATTGACACACCATTTAAAGGGTTGTTTATAGTGCAACCAACTATTTTTGACGACAATCGCGGTTCTTTTTCTGAAGTTTATAATGAGCGAGAGTTTGCCGCAAAAGGAATCCATGTTTCTTTTGTGCAGGACAATCAGTCCGTTTCTCGAAAAGGGGTTGTTCGCGGATTACACTTCCAAAAGCCTCCTCATGCGCAAGCAAAATTGGTACGTGTCGTGCAAGGCACGGCTATTGACGTGGCTGTTGACTTGAGAAAAGAGAGCCAAACGTACGGGCAACATTATGCACTCATTTTGTCAGCGGATAATAATTTGCAACTTTTTATCCCTGAGGGATTTGCACATGGCTTTGCAGCACTGGAAGAGGATACCGTTTTGCATTATAAATGTTCTAACTTCTATAATAAATCAGCAGAGGGAACTATCCTTTTTAATGACCCACAACTAAAAATTAATTGGTTTGTTGAGGAACCGATAGTTTCTGCTAAGGATATGGAGGGGGAAGAATTTCAAAATTTTATTTCTCCCTTTTAATTATATATCAACTTTTATTTGAAAATGAAGGAAAAGAAAATTTTAGTTACTACGGGCGGCGGGGACTGTCCGGGTTTAAATGCGGTGATTAGAGGTATTGTTAAACGAGCTCAATATGAAGGCGGGTGGCGTGTTTTTGGAAGTATCGAGTCGTTTAACGGGGTTTTAAAAGATAAAGCAGAGATAGTGGAATTGACCCCGGAGTTAGTGTCGGGGATTCATGTGAAAGGCGGAACGATTATTAAAACAACCAATCGGGGTGGTCCCTTTAAATTTCCCGTAAAACAACCGGACGGAACTTGGATTATGGAAGATAGGTCGTTGTTTTTAAAAGAACGCTTGAAGAAAATGGGCTTCGATGCGGTAATTAATATCGGAGGAGACGGCTCACAACGTATCTCTTTGGGACTGCATGAAATGGGAATCCCTATTGTGGGTGTTCCTAAAACGATAGATAACGACTTGAGTATGACCGATGTAACGTTCGGCTTTCAAACTGCAGTCCAATTTGCAACGGAAGCTCTAGATAGATTAGTAACGACTGCGGAAAGCCATAATCGAATTTTTATTTTGGAGGTGATGGGGCGTGATGCGGGTTGGATTGCTCTCCATACAGCAGTCGCCGGAGGGGCCGAGGTCTGTATTATTCCAGAAATCTTATATGATCCCCGTAAAATAGTGGAGAAAATAGAAACCCGTTATAATCAAAATGAGGGATTTTGTAATATTGTTATAGCAGAAGGTGCCAAGTCTCTGGACGGAAAGATAACGGGAAAAGAACCGACAGCCATCGGAGATAGACACTTTAAATTGGGAGGTGTGGGAGAGAAGTTGAAGTGTGAATTGGAACAGTTAGGTGTGGAACACGATATCCGTGTTATGGTATTAGGTCATTTGCAACGCGGCGGAACTCCAACGGCGTATGATAGAGTATTAGCAACTCAATTTGGTGTTAAAGCGTTTGAGTTGGTGAAAGAAGGAACTTTTGGAAAAATGGTAACGTTTTATCGTGATACAATATCTTCAGTATCCCTCGAGAAGGCGTTGGAGAAACCGAATTTAGTCAAACCGACTAAAGAATATTTAGTTCATGCAGCCAAAAAGATAGGCATTGTCTTTGGCGATTAAAGAGAAATCGGCTTTTTACCCTAAAATTTCGAGTACTTTTATAGCACACTCGCTAATATTCGAGCCCGGTCCGAAGATGGCAGCTGCGCCGGCTTTAAAGAGAAAATCGTAATCTTGCGGAGGAATCACACCTCCAACAATGACGATAATATCCTCTCTACCTAGCTTTTTCAATTCTTCGATAACTTGTGGCACGAGCGTTTTATGTCCGGCAGCTAACGAAGATACTCCGAGAACGTGAACGTCATTTTCTACAGCTTGTTTGGCAGCTTCGCTCGGTGTTTGGAAGAGCGGTCCTACGTCAACATCAAAACCGATGTCCGCATAGCCGGTAGCTACAACTTTAGCACCGCGGTCATGCCCGTCTTGTCCCATTTTGGCAATCATAATACGGGGACGCCGTCCCTCTTTTTCTGCAAATTTATCTGCTAATTGACAAGCTTTTTTAAAGCTCTCATTCTGTTGTTGTTCTGAATTATACACGCCTGTTATTAAATTTATTTTTGCTTTATAACGACCGTAAATTTTCTCAAGAGCATCTGAGATTTCACCGAGTGAAGCTCTGTTTCTAGCAGCTTGAATGGAGAGTTCCAATAAATTTCCTTCTCCCGTTTCTGCACAGCGAGTGAGTGCGTCCAATGACTTTTGCACCTCTTCATTATTTCTCTCTTTACGCAATTTCGCTAATCGTTTGATTTGCGCTTCACGTACGGCACTATTATCCACTTCTAAAGTTTCTATCGGGTCTTCTTTTTCTAAGCGATAAACATTAACTCCGATAATTTTCTCTTCGCCGGAGTCTATTTTCGCTTGTTTCCGTGCGGAGGCTTCTTCGATACGCATTTTAGGAATCCCCGTTTCAATAGCTTTTGCCATTCCGCCAAGCGACTCAATTTCCATAATATGTTTCCAAGCACGGTGCGCTATTTGGTGCGTAAGTGCTTCGATATAGTAAGAACCTGCCCACGGGTCAACGGATTTGCAAATTTTAGTCTCTTCTTGTATGTAAATTTGCGTATTTCTTGCAATACGTGCCGAGAAATCGGTCGGTAAAGCAATTGCCTCGTCTAAAGCGTTGGTATGTAATGATTGCGTATGTCCCAATGCCGCTGCCATCGCTTCAATACAAGTACGTGCTACGTTATTGTACGGGTCTTGTTGTGTCAGCGACCAACCCGATGTTTGAGAGTGCGTTCTTAAAGCTAATGATTTCGGATTTTTTGGGTTGAATTGTTTTACAATTTTAGCCCATAACATTCTCGCCGCACGCATTTTAGCAATTTCCATAAAGTGATTCATGCCGATAGCCCAGAAGAAAGAGAGACGTGGAGCAAAGTCGTCAATATGCATGCCCGCATTAATTCCTGCGCGGATATATTCTAAGCCGTCCGCTAAAGTGTAAGCTAATTCAATATCGCAAGTAGCGCCCGCTTCCTGCATGTGGTAACCGGAAATAGAGATAGAGTTGAATTTTGGCATGTTCTTAGCCGTAAATTCAAAAATATCGGCAATGATTTTCATAGACGGTAGTGGAGGGTAGATGTAAGTGTTACGAACCATAAACTCTTTCAAAATATCATTTTGAATCGTTCCGGTTAGTTGACTCATAGGAACTCCCTGCTCTTCGGCAGCAACAATATAAAAAGCTAAAATAGGCAAAACGGCACCGTTCATCGTCATCGAAACCGACATTTTATCTAACGGTATTTGGTCGAATAAAATATTCATATCGAGAATGGAATCGACCGCAACGCCTGCTTTCCCTACGTCTCCGATTACACGTTCGTGGTCGGAATCGTACCCCCTATGCGTGGCTAAGTCGAAAGCGATAGAGAGCCCTTTTTGCCCGGAGGCTAAATTACGGCGATAAAAAGCATTCGACTCCTCCGCCGTTGAAAAACCCGCATACTGACGAATAGTCCAAGGTCTGTTAACATACATCGTGGAGTAAGGACCACGAAGATATGGCGGTAATCCCGCAGCATAATGCAAATGTTCCAAATGTGCAATATCTTCTTTCGTATAAGTAGATTTAACAGGAATCTGCTCTGCCGTCAACCACTCATCAAATTTGAAATTCGGGGCATTTTTGGGAGATTTCTTCTCCTCTTTTTGACAAATTGTAGATTTATAATCAACTTTGCTAAAATCAGGACGCATAAAATTACTTTTTTGATAAATATATAGTGTGCAAAAGTAACAAAAATTATTGTAACTCGTGTGGTTAACAAATAGAGAATTAGGGATATTATTATTTTTCTGATTTTTAATCTGCTAAAAGCTCTAAACCAAATTGTTGTGAGTGAAATGAGGGGAGAGAAGTTATATCTTGCTTGACGAGTAAGGGGTAACTTTGAAAGAAGAATATTCCTGTTTGAGGTATTTGAAATAGCCGCTAATGGCAATCATGGCGGCGTTGTCAGTAGTGAGGTCCAAATCGGGAAGGAAAATATTCCGCTGATATTCCTTCGCAAGATTTTTCATGGCAACCCGTAAACCGCTATTTGCCGAAACTCCGCCAGCCAAAACAATATCCTTGCATTTATCTTGCTCCAAAAGGAGTTTCATCTTTTTTGTAAGTGATTGAATAATAGCAAATTGTATGGAGGCTGCCAAATCGGCTAAATTTTTCTCTATAAACTGCTTGTCGTTTTTTAATTGGTCGCGTACGAAATAGAGAAAAGAGGTTTTTAAACCGCTAAAGCTAAAGTCGAAATTTGGCAGGTTTGCCGTGGAAAATTGAAATTTTAAGGGATTGCCCGCACTCGCCAATTTGTCAATGACAGGTCCGCCCGGATAGGGCAACCCTAAAATTTTTGCTGCTTTGTCAAACGCTTCGCCCGCCGCATCATCTATCGTTTTGCCTACTACCTGCATGTCGAAATAGTCGTGTACTTTTAGCAAAAGCGTATGCCCACCCGACACGGTGAGACATAGAAACGGGAATTGAGGTTTCTCTTTTTTCGTCTCATCTTTTTCGAGAAATACCGATAAGACGTGCCCTTGCAAATGGTCAACCTCAATTAATGGGATATTGAGGGCGAGTGCCATTGCTTTGGCAAAAGAGCTACCAACCAACAAAGAACCGAGTAAACCGGGTCCGTTTGTGTAGGCAATGGCGTTTAATTGTTTTTTATTTATCTTTGCACGTTTGAGTGCCGTGTCAATCACCGGAATGATGTTGTGTTGATGAGCACGAGAGGCTAACTCCGGTATGACGCCACCAAATTCGGAATGAACTTTTTGTGAGGCAATTACGTTAGATAATATTTGTTGGTTGGCTATAACGGAAGCGGAAGTGTCATCACAAGAAGATTCAATACCAAGTATGTAAATAGACATAATATCGCAAATTTGAAACGCAAAAGTACTAAAATAATCGGCAAAATCGGCAAAATAGTTTTATGGTGCCTGGCAGGTTTTCTGATTCTTGACCTCCTGCTCGTTGCTGCTTTCTTTATTAAGCCGGTGCAAAACGCTGTTGTAGATGCTGTAACCCGTTCAGTTTCAGAAAATTGGGGGAGTGATATCGCTATCGAAACGCTCTATCTAACCCCGACTCTCAAATTGGTGATTAATGGGTTTGAAATTCGAGATCATCGCAATAATGAGATGATTCGCGTGAATCATGCGAAAGGACGAATTAAGAACATAAAACTCGCTCCTCTTAATATCAAATTTGGCGTAGTGGAAGGTAGTGATGCCAAAGTTGTCGTGAGACGCTATGAAGGCGATGAAAAGGTAAATATTGCAATTTGGGCTGAAATTTTTAAGAAAAGACCGAAAAAAGAGTTTTTGCTCTCTATTAGCAGATTACATCTTGAAAATGCGGAATTTTTATATCGAAATGACGACGAGTTGGTGGAAATTCCTCAAAATGAGATAGATTACGCCTATTTCCAGCTTAGTAACATTATGTTTGATTGTCTCAATTTTACCGTACATAATGACGATATTGCCGGTAAAATAACGCATCTCGCTTTGCAACAATACAGCGGCTTTAAAATTTTGAACGCTACCGCCGATTTTAGAATCAATTCTAAAGAATTGCTGTTTAATAACTCTCTCGTTGTAACGCCATATAGCCATATCTTTATGGATTTGGCTTTCCAATATAACGATTGGGAATCGTACGGTGATTTTGTTGATAGTGTTGTCTTTCATGTTAATGCTAACCCCTCTACGATTAACACAAAAGATATAGCCTTTTTCGTTCCTTCGCTGAAAGGAATGGATAATAGTCTGATATTAAAGGGAAAAGTTGACGGTCCGGTGAATGATATGCGGCTGCAAAATTTTAATCTGTACTACGGCAACCAAACGTTCCTAATCGGCAATTTTCATCTGAAAAGTATAACGGAGTTTTCTAATGCTTTTTTTGATTTGAATATTAAAAAATCAAATTTTGACCTGGCGGAACTTGCTACTGTTGCTTTGCCGCAAGGTGGGAATTTACAGATTCCTTCGCTCCTTCAAAGAATGCATAAAACAAACGTTGTCGGGACGTTTAAAGGAAAATTGACGCAATTTGATACCGATTTGAAAATTAAATCTACTTTCGGAGACGCCAATTTAGTTTTTTCGACTGACGAACTCAATGAGGTAATCTCTTTACATGGAAATTTAGATATTCTGCAGATGGAGCTTGGAAACTTGATTAATCAATCGCCGACACTTGGTAAAGTGAGCTTACAAACTCAAATTGAAGGAAATGCGGCGCTCGCCGACAATTTTAATGATTTTTTCAAAAGCGTTAAAGCTAATCTCCATGGGAGTATTCCTCAATTTCAGTTTAAGGAGTACATTTTTAAAAATTTCGTCTTTAACGGTACGTACCTTGACAAATTGTACAATCTAAATTTAGTCGCCAATGACCCCAATTGCAAGTTTGATTTTGACGGAAGAGTAGATTTTACTCGAGAAATTCCCAATTATCAATTTACGTTGTCAGATTTTGATATTTTAGCGGATAATATTGCTTCTCTTTTAGCTCCGGTAGATTCGTTACATGCAAAAGGGGTGGATAAGTTAATTTATTTCCTTCAGCAAAAATCCAACTCGCAGCTCGCGGTTAGTTCCCTAAGAGTGAATCTCTCAGCCACCAATTTAGATGATTTAACGGGGAGTATTATGCTTGATACGCTTCGATATCAGCAAGATGGAGAGGCTTTGACGACGAACGCTTTGCGTTTTATCGCTCTAAATGTTGATGATGTGAAAAAATATCGGCTAACTTCGGATATTCTTAATGCTTCCGTTTCTACAACCTATTCTAATTCAACCGTTTTAGATTCTCTTTACTATTTTGCTTGTAGATATTTACCGAATTTGAATGATAAATGTAAGGAAATTGTTGTTTTGACCGATGAAGCGGAAAGCAATAACGAGAATCAGACCGATTACTTTTCGGCTCAAATAGAGACTTATCATACGCGGAAGATATTGTCTTTTTTTAGAAAAGGTACTTTTATAGCTCCTTTGACGAAACTCAATTTTTACATGAGTAGCAATCATGAAAATGATAGTATCTATTTCAGTTCTCGTTATATAAGATTAAATCCTACGCTCAAGTTTCATAATATTAAAATAAGAGCTAAAGAGGAAGAAGAACGACAAATTTTTATAACCTCTCTTTTGGATTCGTTAGTTTTAGTAGGCGAAAAGTCGAATTTAAAGTTTAGCAATATTGATTTAGCAGGAAATGTCAAGCAGAATTTGGCAATCTATCAATTAAAATGGATAAATCCTGAAGTAGTATCAAATCTGCCTTCTAATTTGGACGGCAGTCTCTATTTTAAAACCTTGTCCGACCTTACGGTTTCCATATTTAACACTTCTGAAATAAGTCTAAAACAATACAAATGGCACTTTAACGAGGATAATAAAATTCATATTTCCGATGAGGAGGTTGCTTTTGAGAATCTTGCGTTGATTGCCGATAAAAGTTCCATCAAATTAGATGGAATATTTTCTAAAAAAAGAGAGCTACCCCTTAAAGTCGATATAAATAAAGTTGACCTTGCCATATTAAATTCCTTTTTGGATACTGAAATGTTTAATTTTAGCGGAGAAATATCTGCTGAGGTTAATTTTTTAGTCGAGGATGGGAAAAAGGTGCTTAATGGCAGAGCATTAATCAGCGACTTAGAATTTAATAATTCCTATTTTGGGAATGCTTTTGTACTTGCCAATTTACCTACGCAGCAAGATATTCGTTTTGTCGGCGGTCTTTTTCTTACGGATACGCTCATTAACTCTTCCGATGTTAATACCTATACGTTCAATTCCTTTGAGAAGGAAAAGGGGAAAATTGCTTTAATAAATGGCGGATATAACATTCCGAGCCGTGAATTTGCGGTTTATACTAATGTTTCTTCCATTGATGTTGATTTTTTACAACCTTATCTGGCTTCTTTTAGCAACGTTGTTAAAGGAGATGCCGCAGCGGAACTTGCGTTCATCGCAAAACCGGATACTTTCTATTTTGACGGGAAAGTGATTGTTAAAGATGCAGAAATTGGAATAGCCCCGTTAAATACCGTTTATACGATTAAAAATCAAAAAATTGATTTTAATAAGAAAGGGATGCTCTTTTCTAATGTTGAGTTGAGGGATAAATATAACAATATCGGCTATCTGAAAGGTACGCTTCTTCACCAAAAATTCAAACAGTTTCAACTTGATTTATCCGTAGAAACCAAACGACTCTTAGCTTTAAACACTCCCAAGACGTTGGATATGCCATTTTACGGAGACGGTTTTGTAGAAGGTAAAATTAAAATCCAAGGAGATGAAAATAAACTTAAATTCATTGGAACAGATTTGGTTACGTGTAAAGGCACAACTTTTTATCTACCGCTCTATTTCAGTGAAAGCACTTCGGAATCTAATATTATTATTTTCAAATCTCCCTACGACCTACCTAAAAATGTTGCTAAAAAAGAGGATGCGGAAAAGGATATGGAGTTAGATTTTGATTTTCGTTTTATTATCACTCCTGATGCATTAGTGGAAATTGAACTTGACCCTTCTATTGGGGGAACATTACAGGCGAGAGTAGAAGGTCCGTTACGCATGATTTATAATTCGGAGGCAGACCTCGAACTTACCGGAGATCTTACGATTCAGTCCGGTTCATTTCATTTAACATTAAAAGATATTATTGATAAAATGTTGTCGCTCACGCCGGGAGGAACAATAAACTTCTTAGGTCCGATTGACTTAGCGACAATAAATCTAAAGGCAGTTTATAAGACGACAGCGTCTTTAAATGAGATTATCTCTCCGGATGCGGTGTCGGGCGGGGGCAGTTTACGGAGAACGCCCGTTAATACATTTGTGCACTTAAAGGGAAACCTCTTTAATCCGGTGATAGATTTTTCATTTGAGTTGCCGAATAGTTCTAATGATATATCAACACTATTTTATAGTGCCATAGATACAACGGTTGTTGAAAATAGAACCCGACAATTTTTCTCGCTCTTAGTATTGGGAAAATTTGAATCTTCCGAACGGAATAGCTCAAATATGGTTACCTCTGCCGTAGAACATTCCGGCATGGAATTGCTTACGAACTCAATTAATAATTTTATTTCGCAAAATCTTAAATACGTGGACATCGGGTTGAAATATAGAAATGCAGACGATACCCATGCCGAAGAGTATAGTATATCGGCATCAACCTCTTTGTTGAACGATAGAATGATTATTGAAGGCAGTTTCGGCTATGCAAACGATAAAGGAAAACTGAACGATAACGGGAATAATTTTATCGGCGACTATAGTATGGAATATGCTTTGAATGAAGATAAAAATTGGCGTGTTAAGGTTTTTAATGTTACAAATCAATATTCTTCATTAACCCAAACCTCTCCTTATGCGCAAGGTGTTGCCGTTATTTATAAAAAAGAGTTTAATAACAAAAAGGATTTTGTAAACAAATGGAAAAGAAAGAAAAAAGAGAAAAAACGAAATAAAAATAATCAATAATTTATCTTGTTGAAAAATGAATAATAATAATAGTCGAATTATTGCAATTTTGCTCTTTTTAGGGGCTATCATCTTCGCCGCTTGGATGTTTTTTGATATTGTGGTGTATATATTTATAGCATTTGTACTTACTATTCTCGGTACGCCGCTGGTAAACCTTCTGATGAAAATTAAATATAAGAAGTTTAAATTCCCTAAAACATTAGCGGTCCTCATCACAATGGGTGTCATGTTTTCATTGATATATCTCTTCGTACGGTTTTTTGTTCCGTTGGTTTTTTCGGAAATCCAAAATGTTCTTGACATCGATCCGACCATGATAACTGATAAATTAACTAATAAGGTAGATGAATATACGGTAATAATGCAAGAAAGCGGATACCTGCTACAAGCCGAATATCTGGAGAAACTAGCTACAGATAACATAAAACAAATATTGGAATCGTTTAAAATCTCTTCTCTGTTTGGTAATGTTTTTAATTTTATAACGGCATTAGTTATCGGGCTGTTTTCGGTTTTATTTATGACCTTTTTTTCTCTTAAAGATAATCAAATATTTTTTAAACTTATTCAAAAAATTATTCCTACTGCCTATCGTGAGAATTTCGCTAATATTGTTCAAGCTACCAAAAAGCAATTAGCAAAATACCTCACCGGGGTTTTTATAGAAATGATTTTTGTGGGTGTTCTGGAAGGTGTCATTTGTTGGCTTCTTGGCGTTCCCAACGCTCTACTCATCGGCTTTTTCGGTGGACTGTTGAATATTATTCCTTATGTCGGTCCTCTTATTGCAGCTGTTTTGGGACTCTTTTTCGCTGTAGCGGGTGTTCCCCCGGAACTGATAGAAGGAAATCTGATTATTGCTTTAGTAATCAAAGTGTTATCGGCTTTTGCCGTAGTGAAATTATTGGACGATTTTCTTTTGCAGCCTGTCATTTACGGTCGCAGCGCACATGCCCACCCACTCGAAATATTTATCGTTATTCTTGTTGCAGGACATATTGGCGGTGTTTTGGGAATGATATTTGCCGTGCCCGCTTATTCCTTGTTGAGAATCATAGTCAAAGAGTTTTTTTCCCAATATTATACGGCTAAAGTGTAGAATGCTCATTGCAGTTAACTTGTGGAGAATTATTTGTTCTAATTTGACTTTGCAAAATGATTTTTGTCTTATCTTTGCCCATTGAAAAAATGACTTAAAATCAAAAATGAGAAAAATAGTAACACTCTTCTTTATAGTACTATTCTCAATAACCTATTTTACCTTTTCTTCAGGTATCTTCTTTACGATTCATCATTGTACGCACATCTGCAAAGCGTATGTAACTCAAAATAATTGTCCGTGCGAACATCATTCCCCGTGTGAAGTAGAACATGCCCATTCTTGTGAAACAGGGGCAAACAACGAAGGGGGTGGTTTTACCGAAAATCCTATTAATTTTCAAACCAACAACTGCCATACAACCTATTTTTTTAAGATAATCGATTTTTATGATATTGCCGAGAAATTAATTTTACCTCCTTGGTTATTTCTGCAAACCGATGTTCATAAAATTGTGATTCTCAATCTCGTTGAACCTCTTTTCCCTGTATTGCATTACGAAAATATTGCCTTGCCCTCTTTTTATCATTTACAAGGTAATAATCTTATAGATTGTCTGCATCAGCGTATCTTCTACTCCTAAATTAGTTTTTTTATTCTTTTTTTAAATCCCTTTTAAATCAAAAGGGTTGTGAATTATTTATAAATCTAATTAAGGAATATTTATGCTAATTATAAAAAAACGAACAATAGTAATAGTTATACTAACGTTTCTTTGTACTGTTATTCACGCTCAAGATATGTTGCAAGGAACCGTTATGGAGTATAATGACGAAAAACAACTTACTCCCGTTGTCGGGGCAGTTTTACAGTGGGAAAATTCTTCCGTAGGAACCGTAACCGATATAAACGGAACTTTCAAAATTGAAAAAATAGGTGAATCTAATCAGTTGATTGTGAGATATTTCACTTATCAAAATGATACAATCTTTATTCAAAAAGACCAAAAAGAGCTGGAAGTGGTACTTTTAAAAGCACATCAGTTAAATGAGATTTCGGTAGAAGCTACTCGTCAAGGCTCTTATATTTCAGTAAAACCGATTTTGACAACGGTGCTTTCCGCAGACGGACTTCGTAAAGCCGCGTGTTGTAACTTGTCTGAAAGTTTTGACAATACCGTGGCGGTGGACGTAGAATATGCCGATGCCGTAACCGGCGCTAAACAGATTTCTATGCTCGGTTTAGCCGGCATCTATAATCAAATATTATTAGAGAATACGCCCTTTATTCGTCTATTGTCCCACCAATTCGGTCTATCCTTTGTTCCCGGCGTATGGATGGAGGCTATTAGCATTGCCAAGGGAACTTCTTCAGTTACAAATGGTTATGAGGGAATGACAGGACAAATAAATATTGATTATAAAAAACCGGAAAAGAACCAAGAGCGTTTTTTTCTTAATCTTTTTACCAATTCGATGGGAAAAGGAGAGATAAATTTGAATACGCGGATTAAGATAAAAGAGCATCTTTCAACCATGTTTTTACTGCATACGGAAGGACAGTTTGCAAAACTCGACTTGAATCGTGACTCATTTCTCGATTTGCCTTTGAATTATCAAGTTAATGCGATGAATCGTTGGGACTACGATAAGCCGGGCAAATTTGAAGGAAGAACACTGGTAAGTTACCTTTGGGAAGATAGAGTGGGGGGACAAAAAAACTTTTCTCCTCGCCGTAGAGATGAAACGGTTTACGGTTTACGGATTAGAACGGATAAATTTAACGTGATAACTAAAAACGGTTTTTTGCTGCCGGGACACCACGAAAGTATCGGAACGATTCTTTCGTTTACATATCACCAAAATTTATCCTATTTCGGGTTGAAAGATTATAATGCGAAACAGCTTAGCGGTTATGCAAATATCTTGTATTCAAATCGTTATGGGGAGTCGGAGAGGCATAAATTTACCGCAGGCGGAAGTTTCCAAGTAGACGTATTAAATGAAAATATGCTTCATGTAACCGATGATATTTCAAGAATTAAAAGAGAGTATATTGAAATGGTACCCGGTATTTTTACTGAATATTCGTACTCCATTGATGAAAAATTTGTTTTAATGGCTGGTCTCCGTTTCGATTATAATTTTTATTACAATATGTTATTTTGGACGCCCCGACTACACCTCAAATGGGTTCCGTATCGTGATGGCGCTGTTCGTCTTTCCGCTGGAAAAGGATATAGAACGGCTCATGTATTGGTTGAAAATATGTCTCTTCTTATCAATAATAGAACTTTTATATTTCCTTCGGAGTTAAAACCGGAAGAAGCCTATAACGGAGGAGTTAGCTTTGTGCAAAGTTTCGATATGAAAGGAGGAAAATCGAAATTTTCAGTCGACTACTTTTATACAACCTTTGTAAATCAGATGATTATAGATTTAGATAGAAGTCCGCAGCGGGTGTACGTATATAATCTGAATGATAAGATGAACAAAGGGAAATCCTATTCTCATTCGTTTCAAGCGGAGTTGACCTTGTATCCGCTCAAGCGTTTTGAGCTTATTATGGCTTATCGTTTTAATGACGTATGGCAAACTACGGGCGAAGATTTGCAGCCCAAAGCCCTGATGAGTCCGCACAAAGCACTGCTTAATATCAGTTATGCAACCAAGTTTGAAAAGTGGAAGTTTAATCTGACGGTGCAGTACAACAGTTCTATGCGGTTTCCTAATACGCAAAATAACCCCGAGCCGTATCGTTTGCCGAAGCAATCCCCTGACTACTTTATAGTTAATGCTCAGATAACGAAGAAATATAAAACGTTAGAGATTTATCTCGGTGGCGAAAATCTATTAAATTACAAGCAGAAAAATCCGATTCTTTCTGCTGATAACCCGTTTGGCGATTATTTTGACGCCTCTATGCTCTACGCTCCTATTACAGGCATCATGGGATACGTAGGAATTAATTGGAAATTTTTTTAAACCTTAAAGCACATTATTATAAACCATTAAAATTAAAAACAAGATGAAAAAAATGATTATTTTTGCGTTTATCGCAATCTTTTCGCTCTCTGCATGGGCACAAAATGCAAAAACAAAATCGGTAGTTATTCAAACTAACGGAGTTTCCGGCATGTGTAAGCAAAAGATGGAACAAAACGTCCCCTATTTTAAAGGGGTTACCGATTTCAGTTACGATGAGGCTACTTCCAAGGTAACAGTCGTTTATAATCCGAGCAAAACAACGCCCGATGAGATACGTCAGGGGATTAGCCAATTAGGATACGATGCCGATAATGTTAAAGCCGACCCGAAGGCAAGAGAGAAGTTACCCGCCTGTTGTAAAGCGGCAAAAGGTAAAGCGGGAGAACACAAAAGTTGTCCACATTCGGGCAAAAAGCCATGTGGACATGGAAGTAAATAAATTTAGTTATAATTATTATTAGGGCGTGTCCCCTCGCTGCGCTCGGGGTCGGCGCCCGGTTCCAAGTCCGCGGGCACAAGCCGTGGGGACGCAAGGCGGCAAAAAGAGCTTACAAGC